>VOFG01003357.1_pt1 | contig 90691 bp, 74 predicted proteins | sample 5384171 | NCBI WGS metagenome assembly VOFG01 (sample SAMN12384726, study PRJNA508395) | human gut metagenome | isolation source: healthy gut F | host: Homo sapiens
AACGCCATGGGACGGTTGCCTATGGCGTGAAAACAGGAAAAGGGCGCTGATATTTGCATATCAACGCCCTTTGAGCCTGTCAGTATTTGATTGTTTCGACTTCGCACCGTGTTTGCACCATGAAAAACATTGATTTTACTGACTTCTTCAATGTTTTCTTATCTGGTGCTGACGCGCTGGTCGCTCTTGCGCAGACACTTCTCATAGGCGACACGGTTCATCAGGCCCGTGCCCTGGTCCGTAATGCTCATACGGTAAACGCCGCGTCGCGCCGAGATCAGGTACCAGCTGATGTAGGCAAGATAGCTCAGCAAAATCGCGCCGACGATGACCGACATCAGGTAGAGGATCTTCACCACGCCGCGCGTTCCCGCCAGCGCCTCACCCTCGCTCACGCCGAGCACAACGCTCCAGTTGTTGATGCCGACCGGCTCGTAGTGCAGGTAGAGCGTCATCCCCGTGGATTGGGAGACGGTGCACATATCGCCGCCGATGCCGTTGGGGATTTTTTCCATCGCCTCCTCGTAGGTGTAGCCCTTGAGCATTTTCCGGCCACTCAGGTCGGAGAGATTGCCGAGCGTATCGTGCCAGGTGTCCATCAGAATGTCGCCGGTATTTCCATCCACGATGAGAACGAAGGCGTTGCCGCCGTAAAGGTCGGTCTTGTAGCTGCGCGAGAGCTCCTGCAACGGCACCATGCCATAGAGGATGGCGATGGTCTCGCCGTCGCGCTTCACCGGCGCGACGTTGCGCACCACCAGCTTTTCCGGCGCAAAGTAGCTTGTGACGCGGTCTGAGATGTACGCGCCCCGCGCCGCCTCCGTTTCAAAATCGAATGCGCCGGAAACGTCGTAGCGGGCGCCGTCGGTCAGCAGCAGTGTGCCGTCGGGTCGCAGCAGCGCGACGGTGGAGACAAAGGTCTTATCAAGGCTGAAGGTGTTCATGATGCGCAGCACAGAATCCAGATCGTCCTCGTCCTGCCCCGCGATCAGCTCCGCCATGGCGGAGAGAATGGTCTGGTCCGTGCGTGTGGCATTGTTGATGTCCTTGGCAAGCTGCTTTGTTGCGGTCGTCAGCTCATCGAAGGAGCGCTGTGTGACCTCCTCACCTGCGCGCCTTGCGCAGACGAAGACCGTACCCGACAATACGATCGCGCTGAACAGCGTGATCGCCAGCATGACACGCGAACGCGTTTTGTTTTCCATTTCTTTCTCCTTACTGCTCTGTCAGCTCGCGCAGATAGCGCTCCGCCTCCCGCTTCGGCAGGACGCGCGAGAAATAAAAGCCCTGAATGAAGTCGCAGCCCGCCGCAAGCGCAATATCCAACTGTTTCTTTGTTTCCACACCCTCAGACAGTGCTCGGATACCCATGCTGTGAGCAAGCTGCACCAAGCCGGCAAGCAATGCCCTTCCGCGCTCCTCCTCCGCATCGAGGAGGATGCTGCGGTCGATTTTTACATAGTCGAACCGGTAGGTACACAGATCCGAAAGCGAGGAGTAACCGGCACCCATATCGTCCAACGCGATATGAAAGCCCAGCGCGATCAGACCGTTGAGCGTTTCCGCTGCTGCGCTCCGGTCATGCACAAGGCAATCCTCCGTGATCTCGATAATAAGGCAGTCATGTGAAAAGTCATACTGCTCCGCGATCTCACGCACACGCGGCAAGGTCCGCTCGTCCGAGAGCGACTGGCGCGTAAAATTACAGGACAGGCAGAGCTTCTCCAGCCCCTCGCGTCTCCATGACTGGAGCTGCGCACAGGCGCAGCGGAGCATATAGAGATCATGTTCTGTGACCGTACCGGCGCGGATCATCAGGTCGATGTACTTGGACGGCGGCAGCAGTCCATCCTCGGGGCTTTGCCAGCGGGATACGGTCTCCGCACCGATGATCGTGCCGCCGCGATCCACCACAAATTGGAAGTACGGCTCAAACTCGCCCTTGGCGACAGCCTCCGCCGTGCGGCGGCGCAGCCGGTCGAGCTGCTCGCTTTCACCGACCATACGCTTATTGCCGAACGCGCAGAGCATACCGTGACCGAACGCATAGGCGCAGCCCTGCCGCGCGCTATAGAGCGCGGCCTCGCCGCTGTAGTCCGGGTTTTCCTCCAGTGAGCAGATGCCCGCGCGGAACGCGCCGGCATATTCGGCGCGGAAGCCCGCAAGGTAGCCGTCCAGCCCGCGGATAAGCCCCTCGGCGCGCTGCTGTGCCGCCTCGCGGCTGCTGCGTTGGCACACCAGGGCGAACATTCCGCGCCCCACACAGGCAAGGTAATCTTCGCGGGCGCAGCCGCGCCGGAGATACTCCGCCGCGCGGCAGAACAGCTCCTCGCGCTCCGCCTCGCCAAAGCGCCATTCGAGCGAGGGCATATCGCAGCCGATGCAGATGACATAGACGATGCTTCTGAGCGGGGCGGGGAGCAGCGTTTCCACGCAATGCAGATAAAAGCGGTCGTTGCCGATGCCGTAGCGCGGATCGATGAGGGCGTTGGTCTTTTGCTCGGCACGCTTTTTTCGCGCAAAGACTATCAGCGCGACCGCCGCGGCAAGCATCGCCGCGATCAATGCGGCGAGCGTAATGAGCCACCTGGTACGGTAGGCTTCCGCGCCGCTGCTATTCGTATAGTCTGCCAGGACGCCGATGCTCTCCGCGCCGGAGAGATTCTCCAGCGCTTGTGCAAGCGCGCCGGCCCGTTCCGGCGTGAGTGCGTTGGTAAAGCCAACATATATCGCGCGCTCTGCGCCGTCATGTTCTATCGTGCAGAGCAGCACTTGACGGCGCATCGCGCCGCTGTCGACCGCGCCGGAGGGATAGGCGGAAATAATGTCCGCCTGCCGGTTCTCCGCCTGCTGTGCCTGCGTTGTGTTCTTGCTGTACGGAAGATAGACAAGATCGTACCCTGTCTGCTCACTCAGGCGCTCGTACAGCTCCGGCAGCAATCCGACATAGCATTCTCTGCCGCGGTCATAGGACTCGATGGGATAGAGATCGGCGTTTCCCGAGATCAGAAGCGTCTCCCTCGCGCTTGCATCCGGCATACAGCACAGCAGCGCTCCGATCGTCAGCACGGCGCAGAGCGTGATTCCCAAGAGCTTTTTTCGGCGCACAGGCGGCACCCCCCCCTTTATTTCAAATCGATCTTGCGGCGCTCGATGCGCCCCCAGCTGAGTTTTCTTTTTCTTCCTATAGCCGATAAAGGCCGTGCAGCGCACCCATGCGAGAATAAAGCGCAGGAACACCAGCTCAAAGAGACACAGACAGACGGCCTTGAGGCCGTCGCCGAACGAGAGCGTGAGGTCCGCCGTGTAGATGCGCGAGAAAAAGGCGGTAAGCGTCAGGACCGAGCCGAACACGGCGTAGATCAGGAAAAAGAGCAGCATAAACGGGACGTTGATCAAATCGAACCACCACGCGAGCACCATTGTAAAAACGCCGAATATCTCAATAAACGGCGAAAGCAGCTCGTAAATGAGGAAATAGAGATAGGATACAAAGCTCACCGCGCCGAACCTGTGATTGGAAAACATGACGCGATGCTTGTACATACTCTGGAACAGGCCCAGATGCCAGCGCTTGCGCTGCTTGCACAGATCGCGCAGCCGCTCGGGCGCCTGCGTCCAGCAGATCGCGTCGGATGCGTAGCGAATGGCATAGTCGATGTTGTTGACCGTGCAGTATTCGTGCAGCTTGACCACAAGCTCCATATCCTCGCCCACCGTTCCGCTGTCATAGCCACCTGCCGCGATGACGGTATCCTTTTTGAACAGCCCGAAGGCGCCGGAAATGATGAGCGAGCCGTTGAAGCGGTCAAAGAGAATGCGGGAGGCAAGAAACGAACGGTCATATTCCAGCACCTGCATGAAGGCGAGAATATTGCGCGGCAGCCGGTAATGCTTCACCCGTCCGTTTTCCAGCTCAACATCGTTGGAGATGCGGACGATGCCGCCAACCGCCACCACATTGCCGTTTTCCAATATCGGCTGGGCGATGCGGCGCAGAGAGTCGTACTGCAGAACGGAGTCCGCGTCCATGCAGATAAAGTACGGGAAATTTGCGGCGTTGATGCCCATGTTCAGCGCGTCTGCCTTGCCGCCGTTCTTTTTTCGGATGAGCGTCACCGGTACCTTCTGTGCGCGTGTCTCATAGACGTATTCCTCGCGCTGACAGTTGATCTGCCGGCGAATGGGCCGGTGAACAAGGTGCATATCAAATGTCTCGGCCAACACCTCCGAGGTGCGGTCCTTCGATCCGTCGTCCACCACGATGATCTCATAGGAGCGGTATTCCAGCGCAAGCAGCGAGCGCACGGTGTCTGCCACGGTGACCTCCTCATTGTAGGCGGGAACGATGATACTGATGGGCAGGTAGTAATCCGAGGGCAGAATGCTTTTGAGCATTTCCTGCCGGCGGTGCTTGTACAGCTCAAGTGAGCCGACGACGACCGACAGAAACAGAAAGGTCGAGTAGCCGATCAGATAAGCGATAAAGAAATAGCCCACCCACTCAAGAAACAGCTTTATACCGTCGTACATACTGCGTCCTCCTTTCGCTCCTCCAGCTCCCGCACATCAAAGCGATAGCGCAGGATCTCGGAGGCGTAGCGGTCGTGCCCCTCGATCACGTCGATCAGATCGCGGTAGCCGAAGCCGAGCTGCTCCAGACTTTTTGACGCGTTGAAGCGGATATACCAGTTGGGATGATAGAGATTCCTCTTCAGCACCGCCGCAGTCTCCGCCCCGGGATAGCTCGCCAGTACAAAGGACGCAATGGCTGCATACTCCCAGCGCGCGTTTTCCGAGGGCGTCGCATAGTGCAGCAGATCGGCGTAGGCGGGCGGATAGGGATAGCGGCCAAGATAGCGCAGACAGGCAAAGCGCACCTCGTCGTCCTGCGCGGGATCGTTGAGGAGCGCGTGTATTTTCTCGCAGTATGCGCCGGAGGAAAAGCGGAAATAGTTGAGCAGCGTCACCTGCATCCACGGCTGAAACGCATCAAACGCCTCCCAAAGCGCGTCGGCAAGCTCCCATGTGTCGCCCGTGTAGTTCAGCAAGCCGTCGGAGAGGAGCTTGCTGTGATAATAGAGACTGCTTGCGTCGATGATGCGCAGCGCGCGCACAAGGACGGCGGGATCGCCCGCCGTGTAGAGCGCCTGCATGGCATTCTCGCGGCAGTAGATGCTCGGCTCGTTCAGCAGTTTGAGCAGCACCTCCTTGAGCGGCGCGTCATCCGCGCCGCCGAGCAGCTGGTATTTCTTGATGATGTAGGGGAAGTACGCCGCCTCGATCTCATCGCGGCGGCAGTAATCCTCTGCCAGCGTGATCGTCACACCGTTAAGCGCCGTCAGATAGGAGCGGGTCAGCTCTGGCCGCCTCACGCACAGGCGCTCCAGCGCGGCGTCAAAGGCCACCATGCCGTTCACGCGGCGCAGTCTGCGCTCCATGAAGCGCAGATGCCTCTCGCTGACCGCTCCGGTCTCCGCGAGACGGTCAAGCTCCCGCGAGACCGTCAGCTCAAGGCGGATGCCGTCGCGGAAGGACCGATGCTCCCTGCGCCGCGAAAGGAGCGCCGTTGCAATGTTAAAGAGGATCATGCCGGCGCACATACCGAGGTAGATGTAGATCAGAATTTCAACAGGCACCGGCGCTCTCCCCTTTCTCTTTCTTACCGCCAGAGTCTCCGCATCGCATCATACGAAGCCTTCAGCCGTTCGTGATAAGTTACCCTGTTCCCCCAGCCCTTGAGCGCGGCGGGATAGAGCGGCGTGCGCTCCTGCGCCGCGCCGTCGGTAAGACCAAGGTACATCGTGTCGATGGTGATGTAGTCCACACCGTAGTTTTCATAGTAATCGTCGTGGATGGTCATGCGCGAGGGATCGGCAAAGTTCAGAAGCTGCCAGGGCAGCTTCAGCTCCACATAGTCGCCCGCAAAGATAAAGTCTGCCAATGAGTTGAAATCGGGCGACGACGGGTTCGCGTTGCCGTAGGCAAGATCGCCCGTCTCGTAGGTCTCAGAGCTTGCCTGCCAGTTTCCGGTGAGCAGCGGCGTCGCCGTCTGGAGCATCAATTCGATGGGCTTGAACAGCGGCGTGTCCGCGTCCGGCGGGTCAAGGTAGGCGTCCGCGTCGTGCGTTTCATGGTAGAACATGGCCCGCAGCACCTCATAGCGCTCCTGCACCACGAGGCGGCTGTTCTCTCTGCCGTCGATGGCAAGGACGAAATCAACCGCGCGGTCAAAGCGCAGGCCATAGTTTTTGCAGTAGGTGCTGCCGGTCTTCGGCGTGGTGTCGATGGGGATAAACATCCGCTTTTCCCCGTTTGCAAAGCCCTTCTGATAGGCCAGAAGGTAGATATAGCGCTCATCGTACTTCATGGAAAGCGCTCGCTCGCCCGTGTCGAAGAGCTTATCCTCCTCCGTCCACTCCGAGAGGTCGCCGTCCACATAGCAGACGCTTTCCTCCTCGCCGGGGTCGAAGGAGAGCAGACCGAAATACTGCTCGTTGGTCTGATAGTCGCTCCAGTACGGCGTGCGCTGGAGATTCACCGCGTGCATGGTGTTCCAGGTGCGCTTGAACCATTCGTCCTGCCAGGTAAACACACAGCCGCCCGCGCAGCCGGACGTCATAATATCCTCCCAGCATTCCGCAAGGGCCTGCCCCTGCTCCTGCTCGGACATGTGGCCCTGATTGCGGCCGGTGTTCTGGTCCCTCTGCGCCATGCCGCGTCCCGTAGACACACCGAACTCGGAGATGACGACTGGCATTGTATGATGCCGCCGCAGGGCGCGCAGATAGGCAAGGTAGGTGTTCACCGCGCCGGCCCCATCGTAAAAGTCCTCCTGCCGGAGCAGCTCGCTGATGGGCGTACCCGCGCCGGTCTCCACACGAGAGATGACGGCCTTGCCGTCCCAGATGGGCGTGCGGTCCATCACCGCGGGGTTGAGGATATAGTTGAGATAGTCGGGATAGTAGGGATAGACATGATAGGAAACGAATTGCCCGGCAAGAAAGGCGTCCTCCGCACGGATATGCTCCACATCCACCTGCGCGCACTTCATAAAAAAGGTCGTGATATCCTCCGGATAGAGGAACGGATCGGTGGTGGGCCAATTGGAAAAGGCGACCGGACGCTGACTTTTATAGCGGCGGCTTTCGTATTCAATGATCCGGTCGCCCGCCTGAGCAAGCATGGACTCAAAGGCGGAGGCGTCCTCCGTCGCGGAGAGATACGCGCCCTGATAAGGCGCCATATCGGGATACTTGTGGTCGGTGTAGGCGACGGTCACATCCTCCCACTCCACACCGAGAATATAGCCGATGACCCAGCGGGAAACGTCCTTATTGTAAAAGCCCGATCCCGTGCCCCGCCCGAGCGAGATCTTCTTGTTGCCGTGCAGAACGTCGACCAGCGTGCGCCCGTCCTCGATAAACGCATCGAGAAAGTCCTTATCGTAGGCGTCGCGGTGGGAGTTTTGGATATAGTCGTTCACCCATACGCCGTGGATGAGCCAGAGCGGTTCCTCGTTCGCCTCCTCGCGCGCGGTGTTGTACTCGTAGAAGGCGTTGTAGAAGTCGTCGTGGAGCGTAATGTAGACGCGCACGGTGTTCGCGCCCATCTCCTGCATCTGCCCGAACCAGCGCAGGTAGGTCTCCCTGTCGATGGCGTAGTCCGTCGCCCACTCGCCCGGAAGGCCGACGCCGAGGTTTACGCCCTTAACGGTAAACGGCTCGGGACCGCTGCCGCGATCCATGTAAATGCTTTGCGTATCCGTGGTCATAAAGGCCGTCACCGGCTCGTCCGGCTTCAGGTCGATGTACCATCCCAGCCGGTAGCGCGCCGTGTCATAAGCAAGATAGAGCAGGATCAGAGCGGAAAGCGCGATGATAAATTTTTTCACGGCTCCGCCCTCGCTTTCTCAGTGGTTGAATTTCTTATTTCTGGATTCGTGGCTGTATTGGCGCAGAATGTCGATGTGCTCGTCCATCCACGCGCCGCGCTCGATGCAAAAGCGCTTCATCTGCGCGACGGCCTCAGTGTGCGTGTGCGGGTTTCGCTCTGCGGGTGAGAGCATATCCTTTTCGAGCGTGTAGCCCCAGACGGAGAAGTTGCGCTCGACGGCATCGCCGAGCCACGCGGTAACGTCGTCCATGTAGGCGCAGAGATACTCGTCGCTGAGGATGCCCTGACGCAGCTCGCGGTAGCGGTCGATGACGGCGTTTATGAACTTCTCGTCTTTGCTGAGCATATAGTACCAGACGTTATGCTGCAGCTCGAAATGCTGCGGCTCTGTGACCGGATGACTGTAGTTGTCACAGGCGGAGTTGAAGTCCCAGATGCACATTTTGTATTTGCCGCGCACATCCCTGTAGATATAGGTGGAAAGCCAGCCCGCATCATAGTTGCAGGTAAACTCGTTGAGGATAAAGTAGTCCACGAAAGAGCTCATGTCCGCCTGCTCCCACCATGCATAGGGCTCGGTATCATAGTCATAGGAGTAGAGTGACTTTTCAAAGTCGGAGAAATCCTGTGCGATCCACGCCGCGCGCTCCGGCGTAAGCCATTTTGTTCCCGGATAGACGATGTCCGTATCCTGCAGATTTCGCAGGGCGTATTGGGAGAAGGTCTCGATGTTTTTGACCTCGTTGCCGCTGCCGCGGTCAAGGCGCAGAGCGTAGCTCGTCTGCACTGTGTCCTTCGACGGCTCCGTGAGCTTCAAGCGGGCATCCGCGCCGGAGCTGACAGTCTCCGTCATAACATAAAGCCCCTGATACACTCCGTTGAGCAGTACCTCGCAGAAGCGCACATTCGGCGCGTAGTCCATGATCTCGCCCGCAAGATTGTACCACATATAATTGCGGATGAGCGTCTTATCGAGATACGGCCCATGCAGCGCCCACTCGTCGAAGGCATCCATCCCCAGCATGGCGACATCGCGCGAGGCCGCGCCGTCGTCCGTCAGCGTCTTGACAAGATAGCTGTGCTTGTCGAAATAGCGCGAGGAGTTGCCGCGCACGCGAATGTCGATGGTGCTTTGCAGAGTCGGCGCGTCGGCGGGGTGATTGTTGCCCTCGGCGTAATCCACCACCGAGACGGACGCGCGCAGCAGCGTACTGCCGTCCGCCGTAGTGGTGAAGGTGTCGTTGCTTCGGCTCCCGTCGCCGTCGCGGATGGGAACGCCGGGGATCTCCGCGCCGCCGGTGTCGATGAGCACGAGCGGCAGATGAGAGCAGAGCAGATCTTCTCCGTGGTCGGCACAGGGGGGTATAGGCGGGGCGCTCAAGATGCTGATGATAGCGTGGGTGCTCATCGGTCAGCACGGCTGACAGGTTTGTTGCGGATAGGAGGAGCAGCAGCGCACAGGCCGCAAGAGCCATTCGCTTGTATTTCATGTTCGTCTCCGCTCCCCTCTTTCCGGTTTCTCAGTTCGACACCTCGTCGTTCTGCATGACAAGATTGACATAGTCGATGCTTCCCAGCGAATAGATGCTGCCGGGAATGTCCGGCGTTGTCTGCTCCGCGCGGCGCAGGAGCTTTTGCGTGATCTCGTAGATCAGCTCGACCGTATCCTCCGTCGTGTTTTCCACACGCAGCGTCGCTTTGGCGCGAAAGAGCTTGTAGACCTGCGCCTTGATCGGCTCCTGCTTGCTGCGGTGGGCGCGGATGATGAGCAGCATCCGGTTATCGCTCTTGATGCAGCCGAGCAGCAGGATCACCGCGAAGGTCACGGCGCTGCCGATGCAGGCCACGGCATAATCGCCCACGCCGCAGCAGATGCCGACAATGATGGACCAAAAAATATAAACCGTATCGCGCGAGTCCTTGATGGCGGTGCGGAAGCGGACGATGGACAGCGCGCCCACCATACCGAGAGACAGCGCGATGTTGTTGCCGATGACGGTCATGACCGTCCCCGTCAGCACCGCGAGAATGACGAGTGAGGCGTTGAACTTGCGGCTGTAGATCGTCCCGCGGTGGGAGATGGCGTAGGACAGGAAGATAAAAAAGCCCAGCACAGCGGCAAGGACGATATTGAGCAGAATATCCTCCCACGACATATCGCGTGGTGTGGTAAAAAGGTTCAGGATCTGTTGCCTCATGGTGTTTTCCTCCTATAGCCTCGTCTGACATCCGTTTTGGCGGGCAAGCACATATTTGCTAACAGAAAGCTCACTGCGATCCACGCTGTTGATCAGCTCGCGAAGATAATCGAGCAGAAAGCCGTTGTACTTGACCTCAAGCACCACGCAGTACGGATCGAGCACGGGGTTCATGTTCAGCCGCGGCGAAAAGAGGTCGAAGCAGCTCTCGACGGAAACAATGCGGCTGTCAAAGGTAATGCGTATTTTGTTCTCCTTGGCGATAAATGCCTTGCGGTCGTATTCTACGATCGTTTTGGGGCGATAGCACCGGCTGTGCATCAGCGCATAGCACTCCGCGGCAAAAGACTCCGGATACCGCAGCAGCGGCGCGTAGTCGCCGTGCGTGAGCGCTTGGGCATCCTCCCGTGTCACGCGCAGAGAGCGCTTGAGCTGGCTCGCTCCCTGCTTTTGCTTCATCTCCAGCATGGCGAAGTCTGCCGCCGGATCGTAGCAGCGCAGGCGCAGCTTGCGCCGCAGCTCTACGCCCGCAGCCTTTTCGCGGAAGTCCCTGTCGTCGAGCGTATCGAAGTAAAGCGAGCGGACAGGGTAGCCGCTTATGCCGTTGTGCGGGTCCTCGTGCATGACCTGCGCGAGCCGATGGCAGGCTTGCAGCGCCTCCGGCAGCGAGATCAGATATTTCTTTTCCTCGCGGAACACGCGGTTCACCGATGCTCCCTCCTTTCGCAGAGAAAGAAACTGACCGCAGTCCTGCTAAGGCAATACCGCAGCTTTCACTGCGCGGTGTTGCCTTAAGAGTGCGGTCGGTCGATCATAGGGGCTCTTCCGCTCAGGCATATGGCCCTGTAGCATAGTCTTTCGACAATTTTCCATCTTAAACGATTATACAGGGCTGCGCCGCATAAGTAAAGTCCTTTCTGGCATTTCCGGCATTCGGCGTGTGCCGTCGCTTGTGCGGCGGAAGTCCTCTCGTGCGCGGGAACCGGATAGGATCACCTCACGAAATAATTATAACACAGCCATGAGCAAAACGCAGGAAATGCAGTAATTGCAATGGTTTCCGGCCATGGCTGTTGGACTTATGCCAATGAGGGGATTTTACTTTGTCTTGGCCTTGGATTTCTTCTGCTTGGGCTTCTTGGAGCTGCTGCTCTCAGGGTTTGCATCAGGCTCGGGTTTCACTTTGTCATTTGTATCAGCGCCAGAAATCCCTGCTTCGGAGAGGGAAGAGGTGGGCTGTTCATCCCGGATAACCTGTTCAACTTTTCCCATTGTAGGCTGAGGTTCGGCCTGCTTACTGTCTGTGGCGGGTTCACCAGTTGTATCAGCAAGCAGCTCATCAAGTCGATCCACTACTTCCGCAGGAACAGCAACCACAGCGGGGAAGATGGAATCGGGATTACTCAGTCCTCCTTCGGGAACTGTGTCTCCTGCGGGTTCTGCTGTGTCTGTTGTGCTGCCTTCACCATGATCTCTGTGATCAGGGCTTCCAGCCTTCTGTACAGCCATTTCATCAGCAATGCCAGCAGTGCCGCTGTCAGCATCAGAAATATGGCTATCAGTAGCACCGACTGTGCCACCACTCTCTGCCTGATCTCCTCCAGGAGCATCATTACCGCCGGTTCCACCGTCATCCTCCTTGTCTGTGTTCTCCTTTGTCATGTCGATGCCCCAACCCTTCCGAGTGCCGCTTCCGCGTGCCATTCCGAGTGCCATTCCGAGTACCGGCGGCACACGGAATCTCTCCATGGCGCAGTTTTTCTCAACCTGCCCCGCAGAAGATGCAAAAAATCCGGTATCGCTCCAAACGGAACAATACCGGATTTTTGTCTGTTTTCAGCCAATGATGTCTGCAAACGCAGTTACATCAAAGGTTTGCAAGTTTCAAGCCGCTTTGTGAACGCTCAAAAGATCGCTCACATTTCCTTGATCGCAGCCTGCGCGGCAGCAAGGCGGGCGATGGGCACACGGAACGGGGAGCAGGAAACATAGTCCAGACCGACCTTGTGGCAGAACTCGACGGAAGCGGGATCGCCGCCGTGCTCGCCGCAGATGCCGAGGTGGATGTCGGGATTGGACTCACGACCCATGGTAGCGGCCATCTTCACGAGCTTGCCCACGCCGACCTGATCGAGCTTGGCGAACGGGTCGTTCTCGTAGATCTTCTTGTCGTAGTACGCGCCGAGGAACTTGCCGGCGTCGTCACGGCTGAAGCCGAAGGTCATCTGGGTCAGGTCGTTGGTGCCGAAGGAGAAGAAGTCCGCTTCCTTGGCGATCTCGTCCGCGGTCAGAGCGGCGCGCGGGATCTCGATCATGGTGCCGACCTTATACTTCATGTCGGACTTGACGGAGGAGATGATCTCGTCCGCGGTCTTGACGACGACGTCCTTGACGTACTTGAGCTCCTTGACCTCGCCGACGAGCGGGATCATGATCTCGGGCACGATGTGCCATTCGGGATGCTTGGCGTTGACATTGAGCGCAGCCTTGATGACCGCGCGGGTCTGCATCGCGGCGATCTCGGGGAAGGTGACGGCCAGACGGCAGCCGCGGTGACCCATCATCGGGTTGAACTCATGCAGGGAGGCGATGATGTTCTTGATCTCGGCAACGCTCTTGCCCATATCCTTGGCGAGCTGGGCGATGTCGGCCTCCTCGGTGGGGACGAACTCATGCAGCGGGGGATCGAGGAAGCGGACGGTCATCGGACGGCCCTCAAGGGCAATATACATAGCCTCGAAGTCGCCCTGCTGCATCGGCTCGAGCTTGGCGAGCGCCTTCTCGCGCTGCTCAACGGTGTCGGAGCAGATCATCTCGCGGATGGCGGGGATGCGGTCGGCCTCGAAGAACATATGCTCGGTGCGGCAGAGGCCGATGCCCTCGGCGCCGAACTTGACCGCCTGCGCGGTATCGTGCGGGTTATCGGCGTTGGTGCGGACGCCCAGACGGCGATACTTGTCCGCCCAGCCCATGACGCGGCCGAACTCGCCGCCGATGGAGGCGTCGACCGTGGGGACTGCGCCGTCGTAGATGTTGCCGGTGGAGCCGTCGATGGACAGCGCATCGCCCTCGTGGAATTCCTTGCCGCCGAGCGTGAAGCGCTTGTTCTCCTCGTCCATGTTGATGTCGCCGCAGCCGGAGACACAGCACTTGCCCATGCCGCGCGCCACGACGGCCGCGTGGGAGGTCATGCCGCCGCGGACGGTCAGGATGCCCTGAGAGGCCTTCATGCCCTCAATGTCCTCGGGAGAGGTCTCGAGACGGACGAGCACGACCTTCTCGCCGCGCTCCTTCCACGCCTTGGCGTCCTCGGCGGAGAAGACGATCTTGCCACAGGCCGCGCCGGGAGAGGCGGGCAGCGCCTTGCCGATAACGGGGGTCTTCTTGAGCACCTCGGTATCGAACTGGGGATGGAGCAGCGTGTCGAGAGAGCGGGGCTCGATCATGGCGACGGCCTTCTTCTCGTCGATCATGCCCTCGTCCACGAGGTCGCAGGCGATCTTGAGAGCGGCGGCGGGGGTGCGCTTGCCGTTACGGGTCTGGAGCATATAGAGCTTGCCGTGCTCGACGGTGAACTCCATATCCTGCATATCGCGGTAATGATCCTCAAGGATCTTGCAGACGTCCTCGAACTGCTTGAAGGCCTCGGGAAACTTCTCGGCCATCTCGGCAATGGGCATCGGGGTACGGACGCCGGCGACGACGTCCTCGCCCTGCGCGTTGGTCAGGAACTCGCCCATGAGCTTCTTCTCGCCGGTGGCGGGGTTGCGGGTGAAGGCAACGCCGGTGCCGCAGTCGTCGCCCATGTTGCCGAACGCCATGGACTGGACGTTGACGGCGGTGCCCCAGGAGTAGGGGATATCATTGTCGCGGCGATAGACGTTCGCGCGGGGGTTGTCCCAGCTGCGGAAGACAGCCTTGATCGCGCCCATGAGCTGCTCCTTCGGGTCGGTGGGGAAGTCCTCGCCGATCTTGGCCTTGTACTCGGCCTTGAACTGGCCGGCCAGCTCCTTGAGGTCGTCAGCGGTCAGCTCGACGTCGAGGGTAACGCCCTTCTTCTCCTTCATCTGGTCGATGAGCTGCTCGAAGTACTTCTTGCCGACCTCCATAACGACGTCGGAATACATCTGGATGAAGCGGCGGTAGCAGTCCCACGCCCAGCGGGGATTGTTGGACTTCTCGGCGATGACATTGACCACTTCCTCGTTCAGGCCGAGGTTCAGGATCGTGTCCATCATGCCGGGCATGGACGCGCGCGCGCCGGAGCGCACGGAGACGAGCAGAGGATTCTCGAGGTCGCCGAACTTCTTGCCGGTGATCTGCTCCATCTTTTCCACATACTCCATGATCTCGGCGAAGATCTCGTCGTTGATCTGGCGGCCGTCCTCATAATACTGGGTGCAGGCCTCGGTGGTGATGGTGAAGCCCTGCGGGACCGGCAGGCCGATGTTGGTCATCTCGGCCAGGTTCGCGCCCTTACCGCCGAGCAGCTCGCGCATATTGGCGTTGCCCTCGGTAAACAGGTAACAATACTTTTTGCTCATAATGTTCCTCCAATTTACAAAGTATCTATGGTTTTTGATCCCAATCGTTCATAAGCTTTTATATTATAGACAGGTTTTTCCAAACTTGCAAGAAATTCCATCGAAAAAATTCAAAATGTTTTATAGATTTTCTCTTTGAGCTGTGCATTTCCCCGTAACTTTTCTTGCACTCCGTGTTTTTTTGCGTTATACTGTATGTTGTAGTTATATTGTCCGGAGGAGCGCATGGAGCTGTCGGCCTTTGCAAAAACGAATACCGCCGCGCGTCTCCGCGCCGCCGCGAGCCGCGGCGCGCTGAGCCACGCGCTCATCCTCTCGGGAGCGGGCGACCGGAACGCCGCGGCGCATTACGCCGCTGCCGCGCTGGAGTGTACCGGTACGGACAAGCCCTGTCTGGCCTGCGCGCACTGCCGCAAAGTGCTCGCGGACATCCACCCCGACGTCCTCACCGTGCGCGACGACGAGCACGCCGAGCTGAGCGTGGACGTCATCCGCGGCGTGCGGACGGACGCCTTCATCCGCCCGAACGAGGGCGCGTGTAAGGTTTACATCTTCCCCGACTGCACGCGGCTGAACGAAAAGGATCAGAATGTGCTGCTCAAAACCGTGGAGGAGGGGCCGCCCTACGCCGCCTTTCTTCTGCGCGGAGAACGCAAGCGTTCTGCTGCCCACCATCCGCTCGCGCTGCGTGGAGGTCAAGCTCCCGCCGGTGGGGATCGTCGGCGAGGACGACGAGCGCACGCGCGAGCTGCTCCGCCTGATCGCCGAGGGCCGCGCCGCCGCGCGCGCCGCCTTTCTGCTGAAGCTGGAAACCGCCAAGGCGACCCGTGAGGAGCTTGCCGCGCTCTTTGAGGGCGCGCGCGTGATCCTCGCCGACGCGCTCTGCACGCTCTGCGGTGCGACCCCCGCCGAGCCGCGCGACGAGCAGGCGCTGCGCGCCGTGCTCGGCTCCCGCTTGACAAAAGCACAGATTCTCGGCACAATAGAGCTGCTGGAGACCTATCGAAACCATTGTGACTATAATGTCGGCGTCGGCCCGCTGCTCGGCGGCCTCGCCGTTGAATTGGAGGAGATCCTTTGACTGAAGTGATTGGCGTCCGCTTTCGCGGCGGCTGCAAGGAGTATTATTTCGACCCGCACGGCATCGCCGTGGAGGCGGGTCAGTTCGTCATCGTCGAGACGGCGCAGGGCACCGAATACGCCCAGTGCCTGACCGGCAACCACGAGGTGGACGACGGCGCGGTCGTCCGTCCTCTGCGCGCTCTCGTGCGCATCGCGACGGAAAACGACCGCCGCACCATGGAGTACAACCGTCAGCGCGAGAAGGAGGCCTTCGGCATCTGCCAGCGGAAGATCGCCGAGCGCGGGCTGGACATGAAGCTCGTGCGCGTGGAGTGCAGCTTTGACGGCAGCAAGATCGTGTTCTTCTTCACCTCCGAGGGGCGCGTGGACTTCCGCGAGCTCGTGCGCGACCTCGCGGGCGTGTTCCGCGCCCGCATCGAGCTGCGTCAGATCGGCGTGCGCGACGAGGCCAAGATGCTCGGTGGCCTCGGCATCTGCGGCCGTCCGTTCTGCTGCGCGCAGTTTCTGGACGATTTTGTGCCCGTGTCCATCAAGATGGCCAAGACACAGAATCTCAGCCTGAATCCTACGAAAATTTCCGGCGCGTGTGGTCGCCTCATGTGCTGCCTGAAGTACGAGCAGGCGGCCTACGAGGACGCCGTGAAGCGGATGCCCAAGAACGATTCCTTCGTTCTCACACCTGATGGCCCCGGCAACGTCAGCGCCGTGAACCTCGTGCGCGAGACGGTCAGCGTCCGGCTGGACGACTCGTCCGAGGGGCAGAAGAGCTATCACGGCTGCGAGATCCGTGTGCTGCGCAACGGCAAGGGCTCGCGCGAGGGCATCGAGATCCCCGCCGAGCGCCCCGCCCGCTTCGTAAAGCAGGACGCGGAGAGCGAGCTGGATGCCGTTCCCTCGCCCGTGTTCCGCGCGCTGGAGCTCTCCGAGCCCGATGTTCCCGCTGTGCCGGAAACGTCTGCCACCGAGGAGAGCGGTGAGAAGCGTGAGCGCCGTCGCCGCGGGGGACGCGGACGCCGGGGCGGCCGCGGACGCGGTGGAGAGGGCCGCACCGAAGCAAAGCCGGAGGCCGCCGAGGGCGGCGGCAAGGAAAAGCGTCCCGAAAGGAATGCGGAAAGGCCCGCCGACAAGGGCGGCGAGCGCCGCAGACCGACCGAGCGCCGGGAGGGTGAGAAAAAGTCTCCTGTCCCCTCTGCCGAAAGGAAGCCCGCCGAGGGCGGCGAGGGTGAAAAGAGCGCGCGCCGCCGGCATCATCGCGGCGGACGCGGACGCCGGGGCGGACGCGGCGGAAGCGGCGGCGGAGCACCGGGCGCAGCGCCGAGCGCGGAATAAAGTCAAGAAACGGGAGCCGCTTTTCCCTGCGGTTCCCGTTTTTTCGTGGGTTTTTCGCGCGGAGCGTGTATGATAGAGCAAACGGCTTTCACAGGGAGGTGGGCAGATGCACGAGCAGGAGGTCCTGGCGCTTCTCCGCGCCGGGGATGAACGCGGCGCGGAGGCGCTGCTGCGCCACTATGCGCCGCTGATGCGCTACATCATCGCACCCATCGTGCCGGACGCGCAGGACCGCGAGGAGTGCCTTTCCGACGCCGCGCTGCGCGTGTGGGAGAAATTCGGAACCTACGATCCCGCGCGTGGCTCGTGGACGGCATGGCTCACGGCGCTCACGCGCAACACCGCGCTCAACCGCGCGCGGAAAAAGTCCTGCGGCAGCGAGGAGCTTTCGGGCGACCTGCCCTCCGCCGAGCCGACGCCCGAGGAGCGGCTCCTGCAGCAGGAGCGCCGACAGGCGCTCGAGCGCGCGCTGACCGCGCTGCCGCAGCGGGACCGGCTGCTCTTTTACCGCAAGTATTACTACCGCCAGTCCACCGCGCAGATCGCCGCGGAGCTGGGAACGACGGAGCGCGCTGTGGAGGGGCGGCTCTACCGCATCAAAAAGGCATTGCGCAAGGCGCTGGGAGGTGACGACGCATGAACGACCGCGAATTTGACGCTCTGCTCGAGTCCGCTGCGCCCGAACTTCCGCCCGACGACGTCGCACGGGACGTCACGCCGTGGCGCCGCGCGATCGGAAATATTCTCGGCGGCAGCGCCATGTGCTCCATCACGCTCAGCTTTTTCTGCCTGAACTATCTGCTGCCGACCATCGGCGTGATCCTGCAGCTGCTTGGCTTCCGTCCGCTGCGGCGGGAGAACGGCTGGTTTCGCGCCTGCTGGCTGCTCGCCATTCTGCGCGCAGCGCTGTTCCTGCCCTGCATCGTTCTCAACGCGACAATCTATTCCAACGCCGTATACGCCTCCTCCGTGGGGACGGCGCTGACCTATGGCACGGTTGCGGCACAGCTTCTGCTCTTTCTGCTTCTGGCGCGCGCTGCGCGCCGTGCGGCAAAAGGCGGGGACAGGAGGGGGCGCCGGCTCCGCCGCGGCGCTGCTCATCTGGTATGCAGCGGTCCTCGCGCTGGCCTATGTCCAGTACAGCGGTCTGCTGCTCGGCCTTGCGATGCTCGGCTGCTATATTCTCATTCTGCGCAGCCTCTTCCGTCTCTCCCGTGAGATGGAGGAGAGCGGCTACGCGCTCACGCCCGCGCCGGTGCGTCTCTCGGACGAGATGCTGGTCAGGGCCATCGCGGCGCTGCTCGCCGTCGGCATCGCCTGCGGCTATCTGTTCTTCGGCAGCTATCGCATGGACTGGCAGCCAAAGAGCGACAGTCTCAGCGCCGAGGCTGTTGAAATTCGCGCGGAGCTGCTTGCCCTCGGCTATCCCGAGACCGCGCTCGCCGACCTCAGTGAGGACGACCTGCTCGCCTGCCGCGGCGCGACGCTCGTCGTAGTGCACGAGGCGGATAAGCCGATGAACGGCGGCCGCGAGGTGCGCGAGGAGATCGGCAGCTCGACGCACATCTCGACCGTCTACGATGTCAGGGAGCTGCACTTCACCGACGTCGCCGTGCGGCTGCCCGGCGAAGCGGAGTGTTGGCGCGTCCTCCACCACTTCCGCTGGACGGAGGAGGTGAAATTCCGCGGAACGGAGCTCGTCCGCCTCTGGCCCGCCTACTATGAGGACGACAGTTGGCGTCCCGACGACGGTGCGCCGACGGGACGCGTGCTCTACGACGACGCGGAGGGGAATGCCTACGCCGCGCCCTGTGCCTCCCTTACCGTCGAGCGCTACACGGTGACCAACTGGTTCGGAAGGACCTATCACCTGGAGGATATTTCCGCCGAATTCTCCCTGCCCTCGCGCGGGAAAAATCGGCGCGGCTATGTCGCCTATAGCACCGAGGAGGCAGGCGGTGAGACGACCTTCCTCGCCTCGCGGAGCAACTACACGCATCAGGAGAGCCTCCTCCAGTACCCCGTCCGGACCGCGAAGGATTACGGCCCCGTCTTCCGCCGTGCGCAGAGCGCTCTGGAGTTATCCATACGGGACGATGGCAGCGTCGTCCTGTTGAACTATGAACCATAAGAAAAGCGGCTTGCAGCAATGCAAGCCGCTTTTCCTCTATGGGCAGGCAAACCGTGTGCTGCGCGAAAGGCGTTGCTTTTTCCCGCAGCCGTGGTATACTGGGGAGTGAGAAAAAGAAACCGACAGGAAAGGGCCTTCCCATGCAGAAATTCGACCATGTGCTGCTCGCCAGCGACTTTGACAACACGCTCGTCTACACCCAGTCCGCGCTCGACAACGGCACCGACATCCCGCCCATGTGTCCGCGCAACCGCGAGGCGCTGGACTACTTCATCCAAAACGGCGGCCTGTTCGCCATCTCCACCGGCCGCGCGCTGCCCGCGTTCATGGACTACGCCAAGGACGTGCCGATGAGCGCGCCGTGCGTCATCGCCAACGGCGCGGCGATCTACGACTTCCGCGCCAATGAATACCTCTACACCGCCTTCCTCGGCAAGGCCATCTACGACCACATGGCCGAGGTGCTCGCGCGGTTCCCGACACTCGCCTTCGAGGTCTACCATGACGACTGCCGCATCCACGCGATGAATCCCAACCGCTACATCCGCAACCACGAGCATCTGACCCGCTCGCCCGTGCAGGTGGTGGAGCGCTTCACTGACATTGATCTGCCCATCATCAAGATCCTTTTTGAAGAGGACTTTCCGGTGCTCGATGCCGTGCGGACCTTCATTCTCTCGCGCCCCTGGGGGCGCGAGTACGAGCTCATCTACTCCAACGAGCATCTGCTCGAGCTGACCGCCGCCGGCGCGACCAAGGGCGGCATGATCCTGCGGCTCGCGTCGCTCCTCGGCGTGGCGCGCAAGGACATTTACTGCATCGGCGACCACAAAAACGATATTCCGATGCTGGAGGTCTCCGCCGTGCCCTTCGCGCCCGCGAACGCCATTCCCGCCGTACACGAGTTCGGCGCGCACATCGTCTCGCATTGCAGCGACGGCGCGGTGGCCGACGTGGTGGAGTATCTGGATAAGATCTACTGAAAAAAGAAAAGCTGTCCGTCGGACAGCTTTTCTTTTTTATCGGGTAGAGGTTATTCCGCTTCCTGCATGGCCTTCGCGGCGGCGACGGCCTTCTCCTGCGCGTCGGCAGAGCACTGCTCGTAGCGCACGAAGTGCATGGTGAAGGAGCCGCGGGACTGGGTCATGGAGCGCAGGTCGATGGCGTAGCTCATGAGCTCGGCCTCGGGGCACTCGGCCTCGATGATCTGCTCACCGTCGCCGGTCGGGGTCATGCCCATAACGCGGCCGCGGCGCTTATTGAGGTCGCCGAGGATATCGCCCATGTACTGATCGGGCACGGTGACCTTCAGCTCGCAGACGGGCTCGAGCAGAACGGGGGACGCCTCGGGCATTGCGGCCTTGTAGGCAAGGTTCGCGGCGGTCTTGAACGCGATTTCGGAGGAGTCGACCGGGTGATAGGAGCCATCGTAAAGCACGCACTTGAGGTTGACGACCGGATAGCCGGCGAGCGGGCCGTGGAGCACGGCTTCGCGCAGGCCCTTTTCAACGGCGGGGAAGAAGTTCTTGGGCACGCTGCCGCCGAACACTTCCTCGGCGAAGACCATCTCCTCGCTCTCCTCGTTGGGCTCGAAGCGGACCCAAACGTCGCCGAACTGGCCGCTGCCGCCGGTCTGCTTCTTATGACGGCCCTGCTTCTGCACGGTCTTGCGGATCTTTTCACGGTAGGGCACGCGCGGGGTGTCGAGCTCGGCGTCCACGCCGAAGCGGGTCTTGAGCTTGCTCACGAGCACGTCGATCTGAATGTCGCCCGCGCCGGAGACGACCATCTGATGGGTCTCGGCGTTGTTGACGACGGTAAAGGTCGGGTCTTCCTCGTTCAGACGGTTGAGGCCGGTGCCGAGCTTTTCCTCCTGGCCGCGGGTCTTGGGCGCGATGGCGCGGGAGTAGCAGGGCTCGGCGTAGGGCATACCCGCCAGCTTGACGATGCTCTTCGGGTCGCAGAGGGTGTCGCCGGTCTTGACGCGGTCCATCTTGGCGATGGCGCCGATGTCGCCGCAGCAGATCTCCTTGACCTCCTCGTTCTTCTTGCCCTTGAGGGTGTAGAGACGGCCGAGCTTTTCGGTGTTGCCGGTGGTGGTGTCGTAGAGGGACATATCGCCGGTGATCTTGCCGCGGACGACCTTGACCAGAGAGAACTTGCCGTACTGGTCGGAAACGGTCTTGAAGACGATGGCGGCGGTGGCGCCGTTTTCATCGTGGGCGACCTCAACGGCTTTGCCGTCGTCGTCCTGCGCGGCCTCGGCGGGCATATCGGTGGCGACGGGAACGAGATCGAGCACGGTCTGCATCAGCATATCGACGCCGAGACCGGAGATGGCGCTGCCGCAGAGCACGGGAGCGACGCTGCCGTCGCGCACGCCGAGCTTGAGGCCCTTGGCGATCTCCTCGGCGGAGAGCTCCATGGTCTCGAAGAACTTTTCCATCAGCTCCTCGTCGGCGCCGGCGGCGGCTTCCATCAGCTCGGCGCGCAGAGCCTCGACCTCGTCGGCGATGTCGGCGGGAATGGCGCACTCGGCAGCCTTGCCGCCCTTGACCTCATATGCCTTGTTGTGCAGCAGGTCGACGATGCCGGTGACCTTCTTGCTGCCGTCGATGATGGGGGCGACGATGGGCGCGACGGCGGTGCCGAACTTGCCCTTGAGGGCGTCGAAGCAGGCGTTGTAGTCGCTGTTCTCCTCGTCGGTGCGGTTGATGAAGATCATGCGGGGCTTATTGCCGAGCATCTTCCAGGCGCGCTCCGCGCCGACGCTCAGGCCGTCCTTCGCGCCGCAGACCAGCACGGCGCACTCGGCCGCGCGGATACCGGAGAGAACTTCGCCGGCGAAGTCAAAGTTGCCCGGAGTGTCGAGCACGTTGATCTTCACGTTCTTGTACTTCACGGGGGCGACGGCGAGGGAGATGGAGATGTTTCTCTTGATCTCTTCCGCGTCGTAGTCGCAGGTGGTGTTGCCGTCGGTGACCTTGCCGAAGCGGTCGGTGCCGCCCGTCATAAACAGCATACTCTCAGCGAGGGTGGTCTTGCCGCTTCCGCCATGGCCGAGCAGCACGATATTGCGAATGTCTTTTGCACTCATAGGGGTTCATGTCTCCTTCCAGATCGTAATTCCCTTGCGGGAAGTCACTTCAACAGCTCAATTATATAATATTCTTTCCGTCAATACAACTATTGTAATTTTAGAAGTTTGATAGCCATTTTTGCTAAAAATGCTCAATAACGATCCGCCCAGAAGCCTTCGATGAGCGCCGCAAGCGCCCAGAGGAGCAGATAGAGCAGCATCGAGACCGGGGTGAGCGCGCTGTACGCGCCGACAAAGGTGAGGTAAAACGCCAGCAGCGCGGACACCGCGCTGCTCCCGAGCGAGAGCACGGCGGCCACGCGCACGGCGTGGACCAGACGCTTGCTGCCGACGGCGATCTCGGCGTAGGGCATCAGCCCCTCGCGGTAGAGCAGCGCATAGGGATGCTCGCCGTCCTTCTCCGAGAGCGCAAGGCGCGTGGAGATGGTGGGATAGACCGCGCGGGCGTCGGTGCCGAACTTGCGCTTCAAAAGCGCGGGCGTGATGCTGCCGTCGCGCACGGCGAGCACCGGCGTGATGCGGCTGCGCTTGAGCGCGTGGAGCGCCCAGTCCACATTCTCTGCCGCCGTGTACTTGACGGCGAAAACGGCGATGAGCGTGCCGTCCACGGCGAGGAACGCGCCGGTCTTGAGGCTCAGGCCGCCGGGCATCGTGACGTGCATCTTGCGGCAGAAGGCGGCGGTGCCGAAGAGCACCGTTTCGCCGTGGATAAGGCCGGAGACGCCGCCCTCCTCATAAAAGCTCAGATCGTCGAGCGGCTCGAGTCTTCCGCCCTCGCCCTCCAAAAGCGTGTCGAACAGGCGGCTCAGGCCGCTTTGCGAGGCATGGGCCATCGTGGCGGCGTAGGAGATGACCTTGCCGCTCTCCTCGCCGTAGATCTTCAGCCCGTTCAGGCTGACCGTTCCCGGCGGGAACAGGTCGGTGTCGGTGAGGATGACGCAGTTGCTGCGGCGCAGGCGGTCCGCGCCGACATAGCCCGCCAGCGCGCTGCCGGACTTGACGAAGCGCTTCGTCAGCCGACGCAGCGGCAGAGAATAGCACAGCGGAAAGGCAAGCATATTGATCGCCGTGAGCAGCACGCCCCAGTTCCAGAGGAACAGCAGCCGCTCCCCGCGCCGCAGCGTGGAGAGCACGGCAAATACGAGCGAGGCGGCAAGCAGCACGGGCAGCAGCACGCCCTGCCAGTGCGAGGCGGCGTCCTCCCGCTGCGCGCAGCGCGAAAAGCCCTGCGCGCTGCCGCGGCGCTTGGCGGCTCCGCCCGCGGTGACGGTGACGAGATAGTCCGGCTCGCCGACCGCGGCGACGCGGAAGGTATCGTACATCGCACCGAAGAGCAGCGCGCGCCCGAGCAGGGCGCAGCTCATGCCGAGCATGGCGACGGCGTGGAACGGGACCGCGAGCGCGGCGCGCGCGGGCAGGAAAAAGTCGAGCGCCGTGTCCGCCAGCGTGACGGCGCAGGCGAGCGAGGAGAGCAGCTCATAGGTGACTGTCCTCGCGCGGAGCTGCTCGAAGGCATAAACGAACACGTCGCGTCCGAGGACGCAGACAAGAAGCTCGGCAATGAAGAACGGCAGGCAGCTGAGCAGCCTTTCCTCGGCGAACAGCGCGGGCATGACGCCGAAATGGTCGAGCAGCAGCGCGAGCCACGAGAGCGCGGTGACGAGCAGCGCGGCCTGCGCGCTGCGCAGGCCCATGCGCGCGTCGTCGCGGTAGTCGGCGGCCAGCTCGCCCGCGTCCGGCTCCGGGGTGTCGTCCCGCTCACCGAAATCCTCGGTAAAGAAGTCCTCAGGCTCGTCGGGCTCCTCCTGCGGCGGCTCCTCCCCGGACTCGTCGGAATAAAGCCGCTCGGTGTCGCGCAGCCTTCTGCGCGAGAAAAGTCCGCGGCGCTTCGGCGGCAGAAGCTCGATCGGCTCCTCCGCCTCCTCGTCGAGCACGGACTGCACGGTGCTCTCAAGCACCTCCTGCAGACTCACGGTGTCCTGCGCGGGCTCCGCAGCCGACGGCTCCTCCGGCGGCGCGGACGGCTGCGGCTCCGGCGGCTCTGCGGCGGGCGCGGCGGTTTTTCCGATCCGCACGGCGGGCCGCGGCTCGGGCAGCCCGACGTCCTCCGGCTCTGCGGCGGCTTCGGCGCCGTCCTCCCGGGAGCCGAACTCCGCTAGAATGCTCTCGAGCGTCAGGTCCGCGTCGTCCGACGCGCTGCGGGCCGCGCCGCGCAGCAAAAGCTCGGACTCTGCGAGCGTTTGTTCAAATTCTTGATCCTTTTTGTGATCCATGGAAGACCTCGTGAATGGCGGCGCGCGTCAGCCAAGGCGCTGACGCACAGCCTCGTAGAGCAGAATGGCGGCGGCGGCGGAAGCGTTGAGCGAGGAAATGCGGCCCTTCATCGGGATGCTGACGAGGAAGTCGCAGCCCTCGCGCACAAGCCGGCCCATGCCGTCGCCCTCGCTGCCGATGACGATGGCGGCAGGGCCCTTGAGGTCGGCCTCGTACAGGCTCGTGGTCCCCTCGGCGGCGGTGCCGAAGATCCACACGCCCTGCTGCTGCAGCTCCTTCAAAAGCGCCGGAATGTTCGGCACGCGCGCGACGGGCAGATAGCTCACCGCGCCCGCGCTCGTCTTGCCGACGATGCTCGTCAAGCCCGCGCTGCGGCGCTTGGGGATGATGACGCCGTGCGCGCCCGCGCACTCCGCCGTGCGGATGATGGCGCCGAGGTTGTGCGGGTCGCTGATCTCGTCGCACACCACGAGCAGAGGGGCCTCCCCACGTTCACGGGCGGCGGAGAGGATGTCCTCCACGCTCGCATACTCGCGCACGGCGGCAAGGGCGATGACGCCCTGGTGCGCCTTCGTCGCGCTCATGTAGTCGAGCTTACGGCGGTCGGCCTCGACCACCACCACGCCCGCCGCGCGGGCGGTGGAGGCGATGTGCCCGAGCGTTTTGTCCGTCTCGCCGCGGGCGATGAAGATCTTATCAATGGGCGTGCCGGCGCGCAGCGCCTCGGTCACGGCGTTGCGTCCCTCGATGAGACCGTCCGCCTCGGCGTCGCGCTCGCGCACGGGGACCCTTTCCTCCGATTTCCGCTCACGCGGGAAGCGCTTTTCCGTGTGGTCGTCCGCGCCGCGCGGCCCGCGCTTTTCTTCGTATTCCTTCGACATAAACCGATCCTCCCGGTCAAAATTCGTATACATAATACACTATAACACAACACGCGGATAAGATAAAGAGGGAAGCGGACAAAAATTCACCGAAAATTCATACCGCGGCGCTTGTGAAACGAGGAGGGGTATGCTAAAATACCATATAATTAACTTGGCAAGCTGTCGCCTGTGCCCGCGCAGGGCCGCAGGCGGAAAGGAACGCAGATACATGGATCAGAACGACAAGAACAAAAGCAACAAGAACAACGACCGCCGCAGGGGCGTGCTGTCGCTGCTCATCTGGGCGCTGGTGCTGACCATCGGCTTCAACTATCTCCTCTCGGCGATGGACACGAGGAAGCTGGCGGAGGGCACCTGCGAGATCCGCTACGACGAATTTCTCGACCTTGTCCGCGACGGCAAGGTCAAGGAGGTCGAGATCGCGGACCGCACGCTCAACATCACGCCTGTGGACGGCTTCACCTACACCGACGCGGACGGCAAGACCTACTCAGGGGACTTCCAGCTCTTCACCACGCAGATCAACGACCCTGAGCTGCGGTCGTTCCTGGATGAAAACGGCGTGGAGTTCGGCAAGCCCTACAAGGCGGAGACCTCGTATCTCGAGATCATCATGCTCAACTACGTCCTGCCCACGGCGCTGATGGTCGGCGCGTTTATCCTGATGATGCGCTTCATCAGCAAAAAGACCGGGGGCGGCGGCTTCGGCGGCCTCGGCAGCGTCGGCAAGTCCAATGCGAAGGTCTACATGGAAAAATCCACCGGCGTCACCTTTGCCGACGTCGCCGGTCAGGACGAGGCGAAGGAATCCCTCGTCGAGATCATCGACTTCCTGCACAATCCCCAGAAGTATACCGACATCGGCGCGAAGCTGCCGCGCGGTGCGCTGCTCGTCGGCCCTCCGGGCACGGGCAAAACGCTGCTCGCCAAGGCGGTCGCGGGTGAAGCGAACGTGCCGTTCTTCTCCATCTCCGGCTCCGGCTTTGTGGAGATGTTCGTGGGCGTCGGCGCGAGCCGCGTGCGCGACCTCTTTGCCGAGGCCTCGAAGGTAGCGCCCTGCATCATCTTCATCGACGAGATCGACGCCATCGGCAAGACGCGCGACACGCGCTTCGGCGGCAACGACGAGCGTGAGCAGACGCTCAACCAGCTGCTCGCCGAGATGGACGGCTTCGACCCCGGCAAGGGCATCATCGTTCTCGCCGCCACCAACCGCCCCGAGGTGCTCGATCAGGCGCTGCTGCGCCCGGGCCGCTTCGACCGCCGCATTACCATCGACCGCCCGAACCTCGCGGGCCGCATTGCCACGCTCGAGGTCCACACCCGCAACATCAAGCTCGGTGAGGACGTCGATCTCAAGAAGGTCGCGCTCGCGACCGCCGGCTGCGTCGGCGCGGACCTTGCCAACATCGTGAATGAGGCGGCTCTGCGCGCCGTGCGCAAGGGCCGCAAGCTCGTCACGCAGGAGGATATGCTCGCCGCGTTCGAGTTCGTCATCGCGGGCAGCGAGAAGAAGAACAGCGTGCTCACCGAGTTTGAAAAGAAGCTCGTCGCCTACCACGAGGTCGGCCACGCGATGGTCGCCTACAGGCAGAAGAACGCCGAGCCTGTGCAGAAGATCACCATTGTGCCCCATACCGAGGGGAGCCTCGGCTATACGCTCCTCATGCCCGAGGAGGACAAGACGAATCTGCGCACCCGCGACGAGCTGATGGCGAAGATCGCCGTCTCCATGGGCGGCCGTGCCGCCGAGGAGGTCATCATGCACACGATGACCAACGGCGCCTCTCAGGACATTCAGGAGGCCACGAACATCGCGCGCAACATGGTCGCCATGTACGGCATGAGCGACGAGTTCGGCATGATGGCGCTCGGCTCCGTGCGCAGCCAGTATCTCGACGGCGGCTACGGTCTCGACTGCGCGCAGGAGACTGCCGCCGTGATGGATAAGGCCGTCAAGGAAATTCTGGAGAAGTGCTACGCCGACGCGGTGAAGGTCATCGAGGAGAATATCGACGATATGCACAAGGTCGTCGCCTATCTTTTGGAGAAGGAGACGATCACCGGCGGCGAGATGGTCGCCATCCTCGAGGGCCGCGACCCCGCGACGGTGGAGGACGCCTACGCCTCCACGCGCAGGAGCGACAGCGACTTCCGTCCCTCCGTGCCGAGCACCATCGAAGCGCCCGCGCGTCACATTTCCATGACGAGCGAGAAGATCGAGATGCCGCCGCTGGGCGGCGAAGCACCGGACGAGTCCGCCGCATCCGACGCGGAGAACGGCAAGAAAGCAGAAGCGCCCGCGGAGGAGACCCCTGCGCAGGACGCTCCCGCCGGTGACGGCGCGGAAACGCCCGACCACGAATAAACCGAAAGCGCCGCCCGCAGGCGGCGCTTTTCCGTAAGGAGGAGTCCTATGAGACAACAGACGAGGGAGCTGGCGCTCGCGAGCGTGCTCGGTGCACTGGCGGTGCTGTTCCTGTTCCTCGGCGGCGTGCTGCCGCTGGCGCTCTACGCCTGTCCCCTGCTCGCGTCCGCCTGCCTGCTGCCCGTGCGCGAGGAGTGCCGCGCGAGCTATCAATGGTGCTGCTTTTTCGCCGCCGCCATTTTGGGATTGCTGCTTGGGCCGGACAAGGAATCCGCGCTGCTCTTCTGCTTTCTGGGCTATTACCCGCTCTTGCAGCCGAGTCTCGACGCGATCGGCAGCCGCGCGCTGCGCTTTCTCACGAAGCTCGGGCTGTACGTCCTCGCCGTCGGCGCGATGTACGCGCTGCTCGTCTTTGTGTTCCGGCTCGACGCGGTGACGGCGGAGCTGGCGGCAACCGCCCCGTGGCTCATCGCGGCGACCTTTGCGCTCGGCGCGGTGCTGCTCTTTCTCTATGACGAGCTGCTGCGCCCGCTTCGCGCGGCTGTACCGAAGGAGGAAGAGAGGATAACAAGGAAGTCGGCAGGAGCCATACGGTTCCTGCCGACTTTTTATGTTCTTATGCATCCTCCTTCGGCTGTAGCTTCGCGCTGAGGTAGGCCGCGAGCGCGCCGAGCGCGGCGGCAAGCAGGCACAAAAGCGCGTCGCGCGCGCCGTCGTAATGCAGCGGGATGATAACGACCGTCGAGGCCAGCACGATGCCGAACACGGCGTGGTAGAAAAGCGGGTAATGCGCCCGGAAGCACCAGTTCACCACGCGCGCGAGCGTCAGCACGATGAGCGCCATGCCGAGCAGCCACGGCAGAATCACCGCCATGTCGAGCCTTGCAAAGCCCTCCGCCATCGGCGTAAACAACCCGACCGCCATCAGGATGGAGGAGGACGTCATGCCCGGCACGATCAGGCTCAGGCCCCAGAGCAGGCCGCAGAAGAGAAAGCCGAGAAAGCCCGGGCGCATCATGTAGAACGCGCCGTGCTGCGCGTAGAGCAAAACGGCGGAGAGAGCAAGAAAGCTGGCCGCGCAGGAAAGGTACGCGCCGCGTCCGCGCCCTTGCGCGCCCGCCTCGGCCCACAGGCTCGGGAGCGTGCCGAGGATCAGGCCAATGAACAGGCAGGTCGCGAGCTTTTCCGAGCGGTCGAACAGCACAAGGATCAGCCCGCCGCCGCACAGGAAGCCGAGGATCGCGCCGGCGCCGACCGGCAGCAGGAGGGAAAGATGGCGGCGCAGCCCGTTGAGCGGGTGGGCGAGCACCTCCATCACCGGCCGATAGATGCCGAAGATGACCGACAGCACACCGCCGGAGATGCCCGGCAGAATGCCGCCTGCGCCGATGATGAAGCCCTGCACCAGCCGCAGCAGGACCGTCTTGAGGGAGAAACCCATTTTTAATAGCCTCTCTTCCGGTCGACCAGATGCGCGAGCGGACGGCCCGCGGCATAGTTTTCCAGATCGTCGCAGAACATCTGCACGCTCTTGTCGCAGGTGTAGCCAAGCGTCATGTTGCCCGCGACGTGCGGCGTGAGCAGCAGATTTTTCGCGCGGCGCAGCGGGTGGTCGGCGGGCAGCGGCTCAGGCACGACCACGTCGAGCGCCGCGCCGGCGAGCCGCCCGGCGTTGAGCGCGTCGCAGAGCGCCTCCTGGTCGATGGCGGTGCCGCGGCCGACGTTCACGACGAAGGCGCTGTCGGGCAGCAGCGCGATGCGCTCGCGCGAGAGGATGCCCACGGTCTCCGCCGTGGAGGGCAGCGCCATGACAAGGATATCCGTTTCGGGCAAGACGCTGTCCAGCTCCGCGATGGCATGGATGGAGGTGAACGCCGGGTCGGAGGATCGGACCGTGCGGCGCACGCCGGTGATGCACGCGGGATGGAAGGCCTGCGCGCGGCGGGCAAACTCCGTGCCGATGTCGCCCGTGCCGAGCACAGTGATGCGCGCGCCATGCAGCGAGCGGATACCGCCGGGGAGCGTTTCCCAGCCGCCCGCGCGGATGATCTCGGTATACTCCATCTGGCGGCGCAGCAGCATCAGGCAGACCATGATGAGATGCTCGGAGATGGTGGTGCCGTAGGCGCCGGAGGAGTTGGTGAGCCGACAGTCAGGATTCTGGTACAGGCTCTCGTCGCAGAAGTGGTCCACACCCGCCCAGCAGCAGCAATACCACTTGAGGCTTTTCGCGCTGCGGATGACCTTCTGCGAGCAGTGCCCATAGAGGATCTCACAGTCGTCCACCCTGCCGACCGCTTCAGCGGACGAGGGGAAATACTCGATCTCATAGCCGTATTTGGCTGCCGTCGCGTTGAGCTGACGCTCGTAGCTGTCGTTGAGAAAGTCAATGATGACGCCGATCTTTTTAGCCATGCTGAGTGATCTCCTTTATAATTTGTTCCGCGCAGCGCATTCCGTCCACCGCGGCGGAGAGAATGCCGCCGGCGTAGCCGGCGCCCTCGCCGCAGGGATAGAGCCCGCGCAGAGCGGTTTGATAGGTGTTGTCGCGCACGATGCGCACGGGGGAGCTGGAGCGCGTCTCGACCGCGGTGAGCACCGCGTCGGGCGCGGCAAAGCCGTGCAGCTTTTTCTCCAGCAGCGGCAGCGCCTCCTCCAGCGCCGCGCAGACGAACGGCGGCAGGCACTCGTGCAGGTCGCACCAGCGCACGGCGGGGCGGTAGGTCGGTGTGACCTTCCCCGGCCCGATCGACGGACGGTGCGCGAGGAAATCGCCGACCGTCTGTGCGGGAGCGGCATAGCCCCCGCCGCCGAGGGCGTAGGCGGCCTCCTCCAGCCGTCGCTGAAAGGCGACGCCCGCGAGCACGTCCGTGCCGCCGAAGTCCTCCGGCGTGACGGAGACGAGCAGCCCGCCGTTGACGTTTTCGCCGTCGCGCGCCAGCTCGCTCATGCCGTTCGTGACCACACGGCCCGCTTCGCTTGCCGCGGCGACGACCTGTCCGCCGGGACAGACGCAGAACGAGAACACGCCGCGCCCCGCCGCCGTGTGGGCCGAGAGCTTATACGAGGTCGGCGGCAGCGAGGGGTGGCCCGCGTACTGCTTATACTGCTGCGCGTCCATATCGCTCTGGCGGTGCTCGATGCGCACGCCCACGGCAAAGGGCTTCGGCTCCATCGGGATGCCTGCATCACGCAGCATGGCGAAGGTGTCGCGCGCGCTGTGGCCGACCGCGAGCACCGCGTGCTCCGTGGGGAGTGTATACGTTCCGTCGGGAGACATGACCCGCAGCGCGGCGAGCCGTCCGTCCCTCCGCTCCAGTCCGGTGACCTGATGCGCGAAGCGCACCTCCGCGCCGAGGGAAAGCAGCTCCTGCCGCAGATTCTGCAAAACGGTGTAGAGCCGGTCGGTGCCGATGTGCGGCTTGGCGTCGATGAGGATGTCCTCGCTCGCGCCGAACGCGGCGAACTCCTCTAAAATATAGCGGTGGCGGACGTCCTTCGTGCCGGTGTTGAGCTTGCCGTCGGAAAACGTGCCCGCGCCGCCCTCGCCGAACTGGACGTTCGAGCGCACGTTCAGCTCGCCCGTCGCCCAGAAGCGCTCGACGTCGCGCCGTCTCCGCTCGACGCATTCGCCGCGCTCGAGCAGGATGGGCCGCGCGCCGCAGCGGGCGAGCACCAGCGCCGCGAACAGTCCCGCCGGGCCCGCGCCGATCACCACGGGGCGCACGGCGGGAGGGGCGATCATCGGCGGCAGCTCGTAAAAGGCGGGCGCGTAGACGCTGACGCTTTTGTTTCTCGCGCGGCGCAGCACTCTTTCCTCGTTCTCGAGCGCGGCGGAAACGGTATAAATAAACGTCACGCCGTCGCGCGCGTCGATGCTGCGGCGGAGAATGTGCAGCGTATGGAGGGGCGCTTTGACACGCAGCGCCGCCGCGGCGCGTTCGTATAATAACGCCTCGCTCTCGCCCGGGGCGAGCTTCAGCCCTTCGATCTTCAGCATGGCAGCGCTCCTTTCGCATTGGGAAATCGGCTTTATTGTAGTATATCCGAATGTCCCGCGCAAGCTATTTTTTCCAATTCGGCCATTCTTCAGGATTTCTTTATGGCCTATTCAAAAAAAGTTCAAAAAAATTCGTTCCGGCTTCACGAAATGGACATAAACAGGGGGTATCATCGGTAGCATCAAAAGAAAAATAAACGCTTCACGGCAAGGAGGCTTATCTATGTATTACGAAGACGAAAACAACCTGTACCATTACAGCTACCGCAAGGGCGACAAGGTGGAGAATGTCCGCGACGTGGACTACACCGAGGTGCCGAACACCGCGGCAAAGGCAGACCCCTGGGAGGAAAAGAAACCGAAGAAGAATCGGCTGGGGCTGAAGATCGCCGCGCTGGCGCTCGCCTGCGCGCTCATCGGCGGCGCGGCGGGCGCGGGCATCACGCACCACGCCTTTGCCTCCGCGCGCGGCTCGACGCAGATCGAGGTCTCCGACCGTCAGGTCGCCGAGGTCCGGCAGGTCAAGGTGGACGGCAAGCAGCAGCTCACCATGCCCGAGGTCTACGCCGCCAACGTCAACAGCGTCGTGAGCATCAACGTGTCCACCACGACGAATGTCTTCGGCCGCACGACAGAGTCCGCCGCCAGCGGCAGCGGCTTTTTCATCACCAAGGACGGCTACATCCTCACCAACTATCACGTCATCGAGGGTGCGAGCACCGTCAAGGTCACGGCCTACGACGGCACGACCTATGATGCCGCCGTCATCGGCGGCGACGAGGATTACGACATCGCCGTCATCAAGGTCGAGGGCACGAATTTCCAGCCGGTCGTGATCGGAAAGTCCGGCAGCGTGCAGATCGGCGAGACGGTCGCCGCGGTCGGCAACCCGCTCGGCGAGCTGACCTTCTCGATGTCGCAGGGCATCGTCTCCTGCGTGAACCGCGCGATCAATGTGGACGGCAAGCCCTTCAACATGATCCAGGTCGATTGCTCCATCAACCCCGGCAACTCCGGCGGCCCGCTCTTCAACAGCTACGGCGAGGTCATCGGCATTGTGTCCGCGAAGTATTCGAGCTACTCCAACACCACCGTTGAGGGCATCGGCTTCGCCATCCCCATCAACGATGTGGTCGCCATGGTCGAGGACATCATGACCGACGGCTATGTGACCAACAAGCCTTACATTGGCATCACACCGCAGAACATGACCGCACAGATGGCGCAGCAGTACCGCTACGATGTCACGCAGGGCGTGTTCGTCTGCTCGGTCGAGCCGGGCAGCGCCGCGGAAAAGGCTGGCCTTCAGATGGGTGACGTCATCACCAAGATCGGCGACACGGCGATCAGCGACATGAACGACCTGAACGCCGCGAAGAAGTCTTACCGCGCGGGCGATACCGTGACGCTGACCATCTATCGCGCGGGTGGAACGAAGGAGGTCGAGCTGACCTTCGACGCCGCTCCTCAGACGCAGGAGACCGCGCAGGACAGCTCTCAGCAGCAACAGCAGGGCGGCAGCAATGGCGGCTATTACTACAATCCCTGGGATTTCTTCAATAGCTTCTTCGGCAACGGCTACTACGGCAGCAGCTATTCCGGCGAGAGCCGCGACGCAGCCTGAGCAAAACAGCATACGACATACCGGGGCGGCTCTTCGGAGCCGCCCTTTTTTGCCGCGTTTTGCCGCGCAAAAATAAGGACTTCCGCTTTTGGGAAAGCTGTGGTATAATTTTCTTCTATGAAACATGGAGAAGGAGGGAACGTCCATGCGCATCGGTACAGTGGAAATCAACTCGCAGCTCGCGCTCGCGCCGATGGCGGGCGTGACCGACGCGGCCTTCCGCGAGCTGTGCGCGTCCCTCGGCGCGGGGCTGACCTGCACGGAGCTCGTGAGCTCGAAGGCGCTGTGCTATCAGGATAAAAAGAGCCGCACACTGCTCGCGCCCTTTCCGGGCGAGCATCCGATGCAGGCCCAGATCTTCGGCAGCGACCCGGTCTGCATGGCCGAGGCCGCGCAGATCGCCATTGAGGCGAGCGGCGCGGACATTCTGGACATCAACATGGGCTGTCCGGTCGGCAAGGTCGTCAACAACGGCGACGGCTCGGCGCTGATGCGCGACCCTGAAAAGGCGGCGCGCATCGCCGAGGCGGTGGTCAAGGCGGTAAAGGCCCCCGTGACGGTGAAGATGCGCCGCGGCTGGGACAAGGGCAGCATCAACGCGCCGGAGCTGGCGGTGCTGTTAGAATCCGTGGGCGTCGCGGCGATCACCGTCCACGGGCGCACCCGCGTGCAGATGTACGGCGGACAGGCAGACTGGTCGACCATCCGCGCGGTCAAGGAAGCGGTGAAGATCCCCGTTATCGCCAACGGCGATGTTTTTACCCCGGAAAATGCGATAAAAGCCTTGAAGCTCACCGGTGCGGACGCAGTGATGATCGGGCGCGGCTGCTTTGGCAATCCGTGGCTCTTTCAGCAGTGCAGAGCCGCGCTCGCGGGCGAGCCGATCCCGCCGCTGCCGCCGCTTGCCGAGCGCTGCGACGCGCTGGTGCGCCAGATTGAGCGCAGCGCGGAATTCCGCAATGAAAAGGTCGCTCTGCTCGAAGCGCGGCGGCACTACTGCTGGTATCTCAAGGGCGTGAAATACGCCAACTACTATAAAGATCAGATCAACCATATGGAGACGCTTGAGGATCTTTACCGCATCACGGCGGGCATCAAGCGCGATCTGAGCGACTGAACACACGGAGCGGACATGAACGAAAGTGAACTGATCCAAGCCGCGCGGGGCGGCGACGAGGCAGCCTTTGAACAGCTCGTCCGGCTGCATGAGAAGAAAATATACAACCTCTGCCTGCGTATGTGCGGCAGCAGCGAGGACGCGGCGGAGGCCGCGCAGGATACCTTCCTTGCCCTTTGGCGCGGACTGGAGGGCTTCCGCGAGGATGCGGCGCTGTCCACCTGGCTCTACCGTCTGGCGAGCAACGCCTGCATCGACCTGCTGCGGCGCAGCAAGCGCACGGTGGACGGCGTATCGCTCGACGACGAGGACGTACACCTCGAGGTGCGCGACCGTGCGCCCACGCCGGAGGAGCACGTCGAGGGCCGGGAGACGCAGCGGCTGGTGCGCGAGGGGCTTGCCGCGCTGCCGGAGGATTACCGGCGCGTGCTCGTGCTGCGCGAGCTGCACCAGCTCAGCTATGCGGAGATCTGCGAGGTCACGGAGCTGGAGCTCGGCACGGTAAAGAGCCGCATCAACCGCGCGCGGCTGCTGCTGCGAAATTATTTGGCGGCAGACGGGAACTTTTTTGAAAAGCCAGCGTCAAAGGTTACAGAATGTAATCAGACTGTCGGAGGGGAGAGGAACGCAATATGAAGGAATGTGAAGAATTTGCGCCGCTGCTCTCGGCCTTTGTTGACGGAGAGCTGACGGAGGAGGAGCGTGCGGAGGTGCTCGCTCATGTGAGCGAATGCGAGAAATGCAGAAGGCTGCTCGGTGAGCTGACGGCCCTGCACGCCGCCCTCGGCGAGCTGGAGGACGAGGACGTACCTGCAGGCTTCACGGAGGGCGTGATGGCGGCGGTGCGCGCGGAAAAGGCGGCGAAAAAGCCGCAAGCAAAAAAGCGGAGCGCATGGCGGCAGTGGATGCCGATGGCAGCCTGCGCGGCGATCGTCGCACTCGCGGCGGCGGTAACGATCCCGCGAACGGCGATGAAGCAGGAAGCAAACGACGCTGCACCTGCCGCGCCTGCCGCACAGGAGGATCAGGCGATGTTTTCGATGGCGGCGCCGCCCAGCGATCCGCTGCCCGATACGGACGCCGAGGTGGAATATCCCGAGCAGCGCTGTGAAACGGTGCAGTCCAGCCCGTATTATGACCGCCAGCTTGGCGGCGCGGCAGCGGACAGAGCCAAGATCGCGGGCGCATCCGACGGCACGGAAAACGGCAGCCCCGAGCAGGAATACTACTGCGAGACCGCTCCCATCGGCGAAAGCGGCGAGGAGGGCAGCCTGCTCACCGCGTGGTACGGTCCCGTGGTGCTTGAGCTGTACGGCGCGGGCGCGACGGACTATGTGCTCTCAAGCGGCGGCGTGAAGGACGGCGATGCGGGCTTTTACTATGCCCCTATCGCCGCGCTGCGCGACCTGCCGGAGGGCCTCGGCATGAGGCAGGCGCAGGCGGAAACGCTCGCACTTGCCCCCGCGGACGCGGAGTGGGTGCTTGTCTATCCCAATGACGACAGCGAGGTGCCGCAGCCGTGAAGAAGCGTTCGCTGTGGCTCTGCCCTTTGGCTATCGCGGCCATCGTCGCGCTGGACCAGTGGGTGAAGGCCTATATCGTGACCCATTTCGCCGTGGGCGAGAGCGCGGAGTTTCTCCCACAGCTGCTGCGGCTGCACTATGTGCGCAATTTCGGCGCGGCATGGTCGAGCTTTTCCGGTGAGCGCTGGCTGCTCATCGGCGTGACGGGCGTGGGGATGCTCGCGCTCGCATGGCTGCTCGCGCGGATCGTGCGGCACCCGCTCGGCGTGTGGTCGCTGACCGCCGTGATCGGCGGCGGCGTGGGAAATCTTATTGACCGCGTTCGCCTCGGCTATGTGGTGGATATGCTCGACTGCACGTTCATCGAGTTTCCGGTTTTCAACGTTGCGGACTGCTTTGTGGTCTGCGGCACCATCGCGGCACTTGTTTACTACATTTGGATCTACCCGAACACCGACGCGAAGAATTGGGAGAAGGACCATGGAACCGATCCTGCTCAGGGCAAGTGAAGAAAGCAAAAATCAAAGGCTCGACGCATTTCTTGCGTCGAGCCTTGACGGCTTGACCCGCTCGCAGGCGACGCGGCTCATCGAGAGCGGCGAGGTCGCGGTGGACGGGAGAGCCGTCAGCAAAAGCTATAAGCTCGCGGGCGGCGAGGACATCGCCGTGACGCTGCCCGAGCCGGAGCCGGTCGAGGCCGTGCCGCAGGACATTCCGCTCGATGTGGTGTACGAGGACGCGGACGTGATCGTGGTCAACAAGCCCAGCGGCATGGTCGTCCACCCCGCGCCGGGGCACCCGGACGGCACGCTCGTCAACGCGCTGCTGTACCATTGCGCGGGAACGCTCTCGGGCATCGGCGGCGCGCTGCGCCCGGGCATCGTCCACCGCATCGACCGCGACACGAGCGGTCTCATCATCGCGGCGAAGAACGACGCGGCGCACCAGTACCTCTCCGCACAGCTCGCCGACCACACGCTCGCGCGCACCTATGAGTGCATCGTTGTGGGCGCTCTGCGCGAGGACCGCGGCACGGTGGACGCGCCCATCGCGCGCCATCCGACCGACCGCAAGCGCATGGCGGTGGTCGCCGGCGGGCGCGAGGCGGTCACGCATTGGGAGGTCATCGCCCGCTATCCGGGCTATACCCACGTCCGCTGCCGGCTCGAGACGGGACGCACACACCAGATCCGCGTCCACATGGCCTACATCGGGCATCCCATTCTCGGCGACACGGTATACGGTGCAAAGAAGGAGGTCCCCGGCCTGACGGGGCAATGCCTGCACGCGGTCGGCCTGCGCTTTCTCCATCCGCGCACGCACGAGGTCGTGGAGCTTTCCTGTCCCCTGCCGGATGAATTCACAAGGATGCTGCAAAAAATCAGGAAATAAATTGCACGCGATACGGCACCAAACAAGGGGAGCGTTCTCTATGGCAGAGAACGCTCCCCTTTTGCTATGCTGTTATTTGCACAAATATGAGAACCAGCCCTCGCTCTCGCGGGCCTCCATGATCGCCCAGCCCGCAAGACGCAGCGCGTCCGCGACCTCGACCGCGCGGTCGTCGATGATGCCCGAGCAGAGGAACAGCCCGCCCTTTTTCAGCAGCGGCCGCACCTGCGGTGCGAGCGCGATGATGACGTCCGCCACGATGTTCGCCACGACGATATCATAGTCTCCGCCGAACTCGCGCGCGAGCCTTTTGTCGCTGAGCACATCGCCCGCGCGGACGGTGTAGTGCTCCCGCCCGATGCCGTTGAGCGCGGCATTCTCGTAGGCGACGCCCACGCACTTGTCGTCGATGTCGCAGGCGAAGGCGTCCTCCGCGCCCAGCAGCAGTGCCGCGATGGAGAGGATGCCGCTGCCGCAGCCGAGGTCGAGCACCTTTTCGCCGCCGCGGATGTGCTTTTCGAGTGCCTGAAGGCACAGGCGTGTGGTCGCGTGGCTGCCCGTGCCGAAGGTCAGCCCGGGATTCAGGATGAGCTTCACGCGCTCCGTCGGCTTCGCCTGCTCCCACTCGGGAATGACCAGCAGGCGCTCGCCAATCTCCATGGGCTTATAGAACTGCTTCCAGTTGTTCTCCCAGTCGGCGTCCTCCACGTTTTCCATCGTGAGGAGCAGCGGCGCGTATTCGGGATGCTGCTTCTTGAGCGCCGAGAGCGCGATGCGCACCTGCGCCAGCGTGGAAAAACCGCTCTCGCTTTCTTCGAGGTAGAAGGTCACGCGGCATTTGCCGTGCTTCTCCGCCAGCAGCTCATCGTCCACATAGTCCCAATACTGGTGGTTGTTTTCGAGAAAATCCTTGAAGTCCGCCTCGTCGTCGATGACAAGACCCTCGACGCCCTGCTCGCGCAGTAGCTCGCTGACCGGCTCCAGACCGGCGCGGGCGGTGTCGATGTGCAGCTCCAGCCACTTCATCGCTGCGTCCCCACGAAGAACAGGCCCAGCGTGCCGCAGCCGGTGTGTGCGCCGATCACAGGGCCGATGAAGTCCGCGCGGACGTCCGTCACGCCGAAGCGCTCCTCCAGCAGCTCCTTGACATACGCCACGGAGTCGGGGCAGTTGGCGTGGCAGATGAACAAGGGCTGGTTCTTGTCCGGCTCGACGCCCAGCTCCTCCACCTTGTCGACCAGCGCCTTGAGCGCAGCCTTGGTGCCGCGCGCCTTGCTCATGGGAATGAGCCTGCCCTCGCTGTCGGTGTGCATGACGGGCTTGATGCCCAGCATCGTGCCGACGAAGGCCGCCGTGGCGCTCACGCGGCCGCCGCGCTTGAGGTGGTTGAGATCGTCCACGATGAACCAGTGGCATTGGGTCTGGAGGATGCTCCTCACATATGCCGCCAGCGTCTCGATGTCGGGGCTGCTCCTCCGGCGCTCCTGTACCGTGCGGTAGAGCAGCATCCCCTGTCCGCGCGAGGCGGAGAGGGAGTCGATGACGAGGATCTTCGCGTCGGGGTACTCGCTTTTCAGGTCCTCCGCCGCGATGCAGGCGGACTGGTAGGTGGTGGACAGCGCGCCGGAGAAGCAGATGCACAGGATATCCTTGCCCGCATCGAGCGCCCTGCGCATCGCCTCGTCGAACTGACCGACATTGGCGGCGGCGGTAGTGCTGTTCTCGCCCGCAGCGATCTTTGCGAAAAATTCCTCGGGGGACATCTCGGCATGGTCGGGCGTGTTGAGATAGGTTTTGCCGTCGATCGTAAAGGAAAGCGGCAGAACGGTAAGCCCGAGCTCGTCGACCTCCTGCTGGTTCAGGTCGCAGCAGCTGTCGGTCATGATAATATAGTCACGCATGGCGTTCCTTTCCGGGCCGCAGACAAACGGCCCCTTTTGGGGAATAGAGTCGATTCTTCCTTAGAATGGCAGTATTGTAGCAGAACGTTAAGATAATATCAATCATTTTCTGTAAACAATGCTTTCCGTTTACTTTCCGACGCAGAAGCGTTCAAAAATGCGCGTCACCATGTCCTCGCGCGCCGTGCGGCCGGTCAGCTCGCCGAGCGCGTCAAGCGCACCCTCGGCCTCGGTGAGCACCACGTCGGGCGTCAGCCCGGCGGTGAGCGCCTCGCGCGCCGCGCGGACTGCGTTCAGGGCGCGGTCGACGGCCTCGGCCTGCCGTGCGTTGGTGAGCAGCGTACCGCCCGCGGGAACGCCGGCAGGAAAGCAGTCTCCGATCGTGTCGATCAACGCATCCAGCCCGCCGGGCATTACGGAATTAAAGGAGACCAGATGCTCCGGCGCAGGCGCGCCGTCCGGCAGTCTCCAAACGGCGGTCTTTACGGCGGGGTTTCGATCGTCCTTGCTGATGGCCAGAATCCAATGCGGCGCTCGGGCGGCAAGTGCGAGAATGTCTGGCTCCACAGTGAGCGGCGTATGGCTGCCGTCCGCTACCACGATCACCAGATCGGCGCTCTCGACCGCGCGGCGCGAGCGCTCCACGCCGAGCCGCTCCACGGCGTCGTCTGTCTCGCGGATGCCCGCCGTGTCGATGAGCCGCAGCAGCACGCCGCCGACCGTCGCCTTTTCCTCCACCGTGTCGCGCGTCGTGCCGGGAAGGTCGGTGACGATGGCGCGGTCGTAGCCCACAAGCGCGTTGAGCAGCGAGCTTTTGCCCGCGTTCGGCGCGCCGACGATGGCGGTCGCCGCGCCGCTTTTGAGCACGCGCCCGCGCGCAAAGGTGCCGAGCAGCGCCGCGAGCGTTTGTTCGCTCTCCGTGAGCGTCCGCTCCGTCTCGGCAAGCGTGAGGTCCTCGATGTCCTCGTCGGGATAGTCCACCACGGCGTAGAAGCGGCTGGTGAGGCCCAGCAGCGCGTCGTAGACCTGTTCGAGCGGGCGGCGCAGCGCGCCGTCCACCTGGGCGGCGGCGTTCCGCGCCGCCTCGGCGGTCTCGGCGTCGATGAGGTCGATGACTGCCTCAGCCTCGGTGAGGTCCAGCTTTCCGTTCAGGAACGCCCGCTGCGTGAATTCACCCGCCCGCGCCTGCCGTGCGCCTGCGGCAAACGCGGCGCGCAGGACCTCCTGCAAAACGACCGGCGAGCCGTGGCAGTGCAGCTCCGCGCTCTCCTCGCCCGTGTAGCTGTGTCCGGCGGAGAACACCACCGCCAGCGCGTGGTCGAGCGTGCGGCCCTCGGCGTCGCGCACCGTGCCGTAGGTCATGCGCCGCGGCGGAAGCTCCGCAGCCGAACGACCGTTCACCGGCGTGAACAGCGCGGCGAGCACGCGCCGCGTCTCCTCTCCGCTCAGGCGCACGATGCCGACCGCGGCGGCCGCGGGCGCGGTGGCGATGGCAGCAATGGTGTCGGGCATAAGACGACCTCCTTGATGATAGCCGATATTTGTCGATATGATACCATAAAACGGAAAAAATGAAAAGGGGCACGGCGCAGCCGTGTCCCTTTTTTTGTATTCCACCGATCGGCAATCAGCGTGAGATGCAATAAAAATAGATGTTTACACAAATCATCACAACGGCAAACGCAATAAGCACCGCCCAGCTTATTTGCATGGCCTTAGATTTTGTATTCCTGATGCAATATGCCAAATAGATGATCCAGCAGGAGTAGAACGCCAAAATAATGCCGCGGTTCCGGATTAATATACTTAGAAGGAACAACGCATTTACGATCTTCATTCCATTCTCTGACATCAGTATACTTTTGATCTTTTTCACCGGTTGACCTCCCAGCTGAATATATTGTTGTTTTTATTGTATCATACTCCGCACTTCCCCACAAGGGCAAAAAAGACGCCGCATATCAAATTTCAGCTTGCCGCTTACTGCTCCTTGGCGGCCGCGGCCTGCTGGGCCTCGATCTCGAGGAGAGCGTCCTTGCGGGAGAGGTTCCAGCGGCCCTTTTCGTCGATCTCCATGAACTTGACCCAGATCATGTCGCCGACTGTAACCACGTCCTCGACCTTCTCGACGCGCTTCTTGTCGAGCTTGGAGATGTGCACCAGACCGTCCTTACCCGGGGCGATCTCCACGAAGGCGCCAAACTGCATCAGGCGCACGACGCGGCCGTAGTACAGCTTGCCGACCTCGGGGACAAACACGATGTCGTCGATGCACTTCTTCGCGGCGTCGCAGGCGGCGGCGTCGGCGGAGGCGATGTGGATGGTGCCGTCGTCGTCAATGTCGATCTTCGCGCCGGTGTCGGCGACGATCTTCTGAATGACGGAGCCGCCCTTGCCGATGACCTCGCGGATGCGGTCGGGATCGATCTTCATGGTGATCATCTTGGGCGCGTAGGGGCTGACCTCGGGACGCGGCTCGGCAATGCAGGGCAGCATGATCTGGTCGAGGATCTGCACGCGCGCATCGTAGGTGATGTCCAGCGCGTTCTTGATGATCGCCATGGTCAGGCCGTCGTTCTTGAGGTCCATCTGGATGGCGGTGATGCCCTTCTTCGTACCGGCGACCTTGAAGTCCATTTCGCCGTGGAAGTCCTCAACGCCCTGAATGTCGATGAAGGTGGTGAAATCGTCGCCATCCTGAATGAGACCGCAGGAGATGCCGGCGACAGGCGCCTTGATGGGCACGCCGGCGTCCATCAGCGCAAGCGTGGAGCCGCAGATGGAGCCCTGAGAGGTGGAGCCGTTGGAGGAGACGACCTCGCTCACCACACGGATGGCGTAGGGGAACTCCTCAACGGGCGGAATGACGGGCAGCAGCGCGCGCTCGGCGAGAGCGCCGTGACCGATCTCGCGGCGGCCGGGGCTGCGGGCGGGCTTGGCCTCGCCGACGGAGTAGCCGGGGAAGTTGTAGTGGTGCATATAGCGCTTCTCGGTCTCTTCCCAGATGGTGTCGAGCTTCTGGTTGGCGCTGAGGGTATCGAGAGTGCAGACGGAGAGCACCTGCGTCTGACCGCGGGTGAACAGGCCCGAGCCGTGGACGCGGGGCAGCACGCCGACCTCGGCGGCGAGAGGACGGATCTCGTTCTTCTGACGGCCGTCAACGCGGTGACCCTCGAGCAGCCACGCCTTGACGATCTTCTTCTGGAACTTATAGGTGAACTCGTCGAGGTACTGATCCATGTCGGGATACTCCTCGAGGTACTTCTCGTGCCAGTGCTCGATCATCTCGTTCCAGCGGGCCTCGCGGACGTTCTTGTCGTCGGTATCCATGGCGGCCTTGGCCTCGTCCATGAAGTCGGCAACGATCTTGTCGAAGAGCTCCTGATTGAAGTTTGCGTGGGGATAGTCGAACTTGGGCTTGCCGATCTCGGCGACCATGCGGTTGATGAGCTCGATCTGCTTCTGATTTTCGTTGTGCGCCAGCTCGATGGCACGGTACATCGTGTCGTTATCGACCTCGTTCGCGCCCGCCTCGATCATAACGACCTTCTTGCCGGTGGAGACAACGGTCACGTCAAGGTCGGAAACCTTGCGCTGCTCGCTCGTGGGGTTGAGGACCAGCTCACCATTGACGAGACCGACCTTCAGCGCGCCGACGGGGCCGTTCCAGGGAATGTCGGAGATGGCGAGGGCGGCGGAGGTGCCGATGAGCGCGGCGATCTCGGGAGAGCAGTCGTGATCGACCGCCATGACGGTCGCCATGATGGACACGTCGTTGCGGAAATCATAGGGGAAGAGCGGGCGGATGGGGCGGTCGATGACGCGGCTGGTCAGGATGCCCTTCTCGCCGGGGCGGCCCTCGCGGCGGTTGAAGCTGCCGGGGATGCGGCCGACGGAGTACATCTTCTCCTCAAAGTCGACGGAGAGGGGGAAGAAGTCGATGCCGTCGCGGGGACGGGCGGACGCGGTGGCGCAGACCAGCACGCGGGTGTCGCCGTAGCCGACCATGACGGCGGCGTTGGCGAGCTCGGCGAGCTTGCCGACCTCGAGGGTCAGCGGACGGCCGGCGAGCTCCATTTCATACTTGTGGTAGCCGGGAAATTGACGGTGGGTGATGATGGTGGACATGATCATACTCCTTTTCAGATTTTTGTCGGGAGCCTTGTCCGACCCTTTAGCACTTGAGCTCAGCCGCGAAGGTCTCGCGGACAAGATCAACTGCTAAAATGCGGGCGTCGGCTCCCTGTTTTGCGGGCTTTCGCGGGAAAATCAGGGGTGCAAGATAGCAAAACACGCGGGGAAAGAATATCCTTCCCCCGCGCATATTGTCTCTTACTTACGGATGCCGAGCTTGGCGATGATGGCACGATAGCGCTCGATGTCCTTCTTCATGAGGTAGTCGAGCAGGCTGCGGCGCTTACCGATCATCTTGTACAGGCCGCGGCGGGAGTGGTTATCCTGCGCGTGAACCTTGAGGTGCTCGGTGAGCTGGTTGATGCGCTCGGTGAGAATGGCGATCTGAACCTCGGGAGAACCGGTGTCGCTCTCATGGGTGCGGTTGGCTTCGATAATGGCAGTCTTCTGGTCTTTGAGCATCATAGTTGTGTTTCCACCTTTCAAAAATATTCACCCTGAACTGAGCGGCGGGACAGGTGACGATCCGCGTCCTAAGTTCGGGTATGCTCCTCGCGCGCCTTCACGCGCTTTGATATCATACCACGGCTTTTTTCTATTGTAAAGGGAAATCTGCGAAAATATTCCGCGTTTTCTTCCTTTTTTTCGCCGCGGTCTGCCAGCTGCGCAGGATTGTTACTTGCCGCCCGTAAACGGGCCGTACTGACTCATGGTAAGTTGCTCACCCATTTCGTCCTCTTTTAGCTGGTCCTCTATATACTCCGCAATTCGGCTCTCATTCTTTCCCACGGTATCTACATAGTACCCCTTGCACCAGAATTCCCTGTTGCGATACTTATACTTCAATTCGCCGAATTGCTCATACAACATCGTACTGCTCTTTCCTTTCAGATACCCCATAAAACTTGATACTGCGATTTTAGGAGGTATTTCTACCAGCATATGGATGTGATCCGGACAAACTTCCGCTTCTACGATCCGTACTCCCTTCCATTCGCACAGCCGCCTTAGAATTTTTCCTACGGCTTCTCGTTTCTCTTGGTAGAATACTTTCCGACGGTACTTTGGTGCGAACACAATATGATATTTGCAATTCCATTTAGGTCAGTTTACAAGGAACTACACACAAACCACGGAACGGGGCTGCTGACAACAAATAAAGGCTGAATATCAAGCACCGGGAAAGTGCGAGATATTCAGCCTGTTTTGTTTTGCTTGCAAAGTGTAGTGTGTATACGCTCTGTCGGCGTTGCCGTAAAAATGCCGTTGCCGCCGGGGAGGGCAAGGGCATTTGAAACGGCAGGAAAACAGGGCTGTGATTGCGTGGCGTGGAGCCGCAAGCGCAGGACTGGTTTCATCAGCAGACAGGGCGTATATGAAAGCCCCGTCCCTCGTCCTACGCCGGACTTCGGGACAAAATGTCCCGAACTTGTGGACACACTCACGAAAAAGCAGACAGATTTTTCTCTCAAAATTGAAATGGGCGGGAAGCCATTTTAGGGCTTTCCCGCCTTGATTACCCTTTAGCAAAGACGGGCGGGGCTGTCAACGGCGGTGCATTTATATGCACCGTTCATCTTGACCGTTGACTGGCTCGGCTGGCTTTGCTATCTCCCCGATGTTATGTATATTCTATTTTGTACTTCTCAACTAAGCTATTGTAATCCTCTAAATACTTTTTTAATTTATCATCATCTTTTCCCTTTATTAGTTTTCGTTTCCCTTTGCAGAGAAGATAATAGGTCGTTTTTTCCCCGCTTTCAATAATGCTACACTCCTTGTAAGGTTTCGTTATTTCTCCTGTTAAATCTGGAATGTTAGCAACCAGTCGAGCCAGTTCATCTATCGTAAAATGCCTAATAAACATATCTAATTTTTTAATACGACTATCCGCTAAACACAGATAATCATTATCCAAAATTTTTGCTCCCCACCATCCAAAGTGTGTAATTTGACTATGAATTAAAGGCTTTAGGCTCTCTATTTCCATTTTGGGCCAGACACGATTTCCTATGGAAAAATAATTCAAATATGGTGCGGTAGCAACTTTTACAACCGAATGTAATTTGGAAAAATCATAAATGGACAAGCCACTTAACTTCTCATTACGCTCCATATTCCACAAATCCGTAGCTTTTTGATTAAAGAAAAAATGAATGAATTTTACATTTGTTAAATCCTCTAATGGTGACAAGTCGCTGACTGATTTATTTTTCCAAAAGGAAATAGCTTCAAACTGACTACCATAATGTTTGATTAAATATTCAAAACATTCCTGATTTAGTCCCGATATAATCAACGATTTTGCTGTTGGATATTCCTCTAAACAATCTATGTCCTCTTTCTCCGTTTTCCCGCCTCCAACATCTCTTTGCACGATTGAAACATCAAACAAAGATACATCTGATGTTTCAAAATTAGATAGATTTATTTTCATAGACAAAATTCCTCTCAGTTCATTCCAATTTATCGCTCTCTTATTTCCTCCCCCTCTGTGGGTTTGGATTTTTCAGCAAGTCCGACTTCTGTGCAATCTTTTTCAGCCACTTCTTTTCTTCCTCGGACAGCTTCTTCAAGTTCAATTTGAGCCGCTTACAGATAAACGCCAGCGACGCTTGCTCCGGGTCGCTGCCCTCTTTGGCGGTTTCCTCGGCGGTCTGCAAAAAATCTTCCAGTGGGTTATCCTCCGGGACGCTGAAAAAATCGTCCTTATGGGCTTCCCGCAGGTCGAGGGCTATCCCGTTTATGTCCTGCTGTATCACATAGCGGCAAAAGCTGTCATCATCAATATGAGCGGCGACAAGCTGCCTTAACTGCGGGTCGGTCAAGCCGGGATTGTACTGCTTCATAATGGTTGCGCTCATAATATCCACAATGGCATTTGCGCTCTGTACCTGCTTGACTGCCGTTCCGTTTACATAGATTTCAAGGTCAGCCATCAGCCGGGGGAAATCCGGGTGTACCGCCAGTTCACACAAGAGGGAAGTATCCACCCGCCCACTTTTCAATAATTCAATCATATCATCACTCAAGCGCAGGTCTGCAAGATTGGCGTTTGGGTGATTTTTTGTTTTAGAGCGTCCCAGCAGGTAATCAACGGTCACTTCATAAACCTTTGCCAGCTGGATAAGGGCATGGTGGCTGATGTCCTTGAGATCGTCCCCCTCGTAACTGCCCAAAGCAGACTTGGAGAGATGGGTTTTCTCCGCAAGCTGTTCCAGCGTCAAGCCACACTCCACACGCAGGTCTTTCAATCGTTCCTGTATGGATAGTTCCATGCTATCACCTCCTTGTCTGCTCGATAAATGGGAATTTATATTTTTTCTGTAAATAAATCATATCTGTTAGTTGAACCCCAAAAAAAAATAGGGTGGTCATAGTTATCAATAAAAAAATTTTTAATGCTGTGTGAGCGGACAAAACCAGATTTTTCATAAAAGGAACGGTCAACGGGCTATCCCCTGTACCAACTTGTAGTATCGAATCTTCCCTTTATATTTCGCAGCAACAAAGTCAATTAGTGCCTTGCCGTAACCTTTGCCCTGATATTCTGGCGCAGTTGCAATAAACGCTTTTTAATTTCAAGAATGCCTTTGCCCTCATCGGTTACTACACACTCGCATTTAACCCCATTATCGACTAATACATACATCATTCCTCTATCAATATATCGGTCTATCATGCTCTCTTGTTCGTCGGCTAACAGTAATAAGGGGAGAAATTGTTTTTATTCTCTTTGATTTATATAATTTCCATATCGGTATGTACTTCCAAAATTATCGTTTATTGTTCTGCTTTTTCATTTTACCACAATTCCGAGAGCGTGGAAATAGGCAGTTTTTTTGGCGGATTTCCTACCTTTCGGATATACGGGGCGGGCGGTCTTTTAGGTGTAGACTTAGGGTAGTTCATCGATGAGCTGCACCTTGAAAAATGAATGACCGTCCGAAAAGGAATACCCCGGCAGGGGAAGCACCGCAACGAGCCACTTCGGGACAAAATGTCCCGAAGTCCGGGGAGCGTGCCAACGCCGGAACACGCCGCAGGAATGGGGCAGGAAGCCTTTTTGGGGAGAACGGCTAAGGAAAAATGGAGGGAACACATGAGAGAGAACCCATATAAACGACTGCCGCCCATAGAGCGCAGGCAGGACGGTTCCCTTTACCGCATGACACCGGCACAGAGGAAGCAGGCAAACGCCCTGATCTGCCGGGAGTGCTGCTGTTATGAGGATGGGAACTGTATGCTCCTTGACGATGTGGACACCCACACCTGCCCCCAGACTATTTCTTTCTCGGTCTGCTGTAAGTGGTTCCGCTGGTCGGTCTTGCCGCAAATCGGAACGCTGGAAGCGGAGATTTTCCGGGATAAGGAGCTGAAACGCTGTGCGATCTGCGGCAGAGTGTTTGTCCCTAAATCAAACCGGGCGAAATACTGTCCCGACTGTGCCGCCAGAGTTCACAGGCGGCAGAAAACAGAAAGTGAACGGAAAAGGAGGTCTTGTGTGGACAGTTAGGGGCTGAAAAGTCCTTGATTTACAAGGCTTTGCAAGCACAGAACAGGGGCAGGCAATAGAAACTACCGTCTACCCCCGAAAACGGGCTTCTAACCGTCCACAAAACACGATATGACAAACACCATTTATATCCATCAGCCGGAAAAGGCAGTCAGCTTTACCCGGCTTCCGAATTTCCTTTTTGAAGCCCCCACATTCACACCCCTGTCCAACGAAGCAAAGGTACTGTATGCCTTTATCCTGCGCCGGACAGACCTGTCCCGGAAAAACGGCTGGGCAGATGAATATGGGCGGATTTACCTCTACTATCCCATCAACGAGGTAGTGGAGCTGCTCCACTGCGGGCGGCAGAAGGCGGTCAACACCCTGCGGGAACTGCAATATGCCGGATTGGTGGAGATCCAGAAGCAGGGCTGTGGAAAACCCAACCGCATTTACCCAAAATCCTACGAAGCGGTTCCAAACACCGACTTCAAGAAATCCGGTTATGGAACGCCGGAGAACTGAAAACCGCACTCCACAAGTACGATAATCAATCCTCTTGAAGTACGAAAACCGGACGGTATATAGAAATACAGAGATAAAAAGATTGATTTATATTCTATCCATTCCCTTCCTATCTGAGATATTTTCTACGGGATTTTCCTGTGGAAAAGTCCCGGAAAGGAACGGAATGGGGAAAGGAGTTTCATGGCACAACACGCAATTTTGCGATTTGAAAAACACAAGGGCAATCCGGCAAGACCGCTGGAAGCCCATCACGAACGGCAAAAGGAGCAGTACGCCAGCAACCCGGATATTGACACCAGCCGGAGCAAGTACAATTTCCACATCGTCAAGCCGGAGGGACGCTATTACCACTTCATTCAAAGCCGCATTGAACAGGCTGGCTGCCGCACCCGCAGGGATAGCACCCGGTTTGTGGATACGCTGATTACCGCCAGCCCGGAGTTTTTCGAGAAGAAGTCCCCAAAGGAGATACAGGAATTTTTCCAGAGGGCGGCTGATTTCTTAATCGGGCGGGTAGGGAAAGAAAATATCGTGTCGGCGGTGGTACACATGGACGAGAAAACGCCCCACCTGCATTTGGTCTTTGTTCCGCTGACAGAGGACAACCGCCTGTGTGCAAAGGAGATTATAGGGAACAGAGCCAACCTCACAAAATGGCAGGACGATTTTCACGCTTATATGGTGGAGAAATATCCCGACTTGGAGCGTGGGGAAAGTGCCAGCAAGACAGGCAGGAAGCATATCCCCACCCGTCTGTTCAAGCAGGCGGTCAATCTCTCCAAACAGGCAAGAGCCATTGAAGCTACGCTGGACGGTATTACCCCATTCAATGCCGGAAAGAAGAAAGAGGAAGCCCTCTCCCTGCTGAAAAAGTGGTTTCCGCAGATGGAGAATTTCTCCGGTCAGCTCAAAAAATACAAGGTCACAATAAACGACCTTTTGGCAGAAAATGAACAGTTGGAAGCCAGAGCCAAAGCCAGCGAAAAAGGCAAGATGAAAGATACGATGGAACGGGCAAAGCTGAAAAGCGAACTGGACGATTTACAGCGGCTGGTTGACCGTATCCCGCCGGATATACTGGTGGAACTGAAACGGCAGCAGCGGCAGCATGGAAAGGAAAGGTGATTTTATAAGTACCACTATCAGATACAAAAAGGAAACGGAAGTCGTGACTTTTCAAGGCAGGGAAATCACGCTGGAAAACCTCTCCCCGGTGTTCACGCCGGAACAGGAAGCGGTCAAACGCCGGGAACTGGAGCAGCAGCTTTATGAGGTGTTCCGCAAGTATGCCGATAAGCGGCAGAGTGAGGAAGCCGGGGCATAAGGTTTTCCAAAGCCATCGTTGATTTGCGGAGCTGCTGGCGGTATAATGAAGCTGTCAGCAGCTCCGTTTCTTTTTTAAGAAAAGGAGCGACAATATGAATAATCGAATAGACGCAATCTATGCAAGACAATCGGTAGACAAAAAGGACAGCATTTCCATTGAAAGCCAGATTGAATTTTGCAAATACGAGTTGAAAGGCGGTAACTGCAAGGAATACACAGACAAAGGGTACAGCGGCAAGAACACAGACCGTCCGAAGTTTCAAGAACTGGTGCGGGACATCAAGCGGGGGCTGATTGCAAAAGTCGTGGTTTACAAACTCGACCGTATCAGCCGTTCCATTCTGGACTTTGCCAACATGATGGAGCTGTTCCAGCAGTACAATGTGGAGTTTGTGTCCTCTACGGAAAAGTTTGATACCTCCACCCCGATGGGGCGGGCGATGCTGAATATCTGTATCGTGTTCGCCCAGCTTGAGAGGGAAACCATACAGAAGCGGGTAACGGACGCTTACTATTCCCGTAGCCAGCGAGGTTTCAAGATGGGCGGGAAAGCCCCTTACGGTTTCCACACCGAGCCGATCAAGATGGACGGTATCAACACAAAAAAGCTGGTGGTAAATCCAGATGAAGCGGCAAATATCCGGCTGATGTTTGAGATGTACGCCCAGCCCACTACCTCCTACGGGGACATTACCCGGTACTTTGCCGAACAGGGGATTTTGTTCCATGGCAAAGAGCTGATACGCCCTACGCTGGCGCAGATGTTACGCAATCCTGTCTATGTGCAGGCAGACCTTGATGTGTACGAGTTTTTCAAAAGTCAAGGGGCAGTCCTGGTCAATGACGCCGCCGATTTTACGGGTATGAACGGCTGCTATCTGTATCAAGGGCGGGATGTGAAGCCCAGCAAAAAGAACGACTTGAAAGACCAGATGCTGGTGCTGGCTCCCCATGAGGGTATCGTCCCCTCCGACATCTGGCTGACCTGCCGTAAGAAGTTGATGAACAACATGAAAATCCAGTCTGCCCGGAAAGCCACCCACACATGGCTGGCGGGAAAAATCAAGTGCGGGAATTGTGGGTATGCCCTTATGAGCATTAACAATCCTGTGGGGAAACAATATCTCCGCTGCACAAAACGGCTGGATAACAAGAGCTGTGCCGGGTGTGGGAAAATCATCACTTCGGAACTGGAAGCGGTTGTTTATCAGCAGATGGTAAAGAAGCTGGCAAGCTACAAGACATTGACAGGCAGAAAAAAAGCGGCAAAGGCAAACCCGAAAATCGCCGCCCTGCAAGTGGAGCTTGCTCATGTGGACGGCGAGATTGAAAAACTGGTGGACAGTCTAACGGGCGCAAACAATGTGCTGCTCTCCTATGTGAATGTGAAGATAGCGGAACTGGACGGACGCAAGCAGGAACTTCTGGCGAGGATAGCGGAACTGACGGTGGAAGCCATCAGCCCGGAACAGGTCAGCCAGATTTCCGGCTACCTCGACACTTGGGAGAATGTATCCTTTGATGACAAGCGGCGTGTGGTGGATTTGATGATTACCACCATAGCCGCCACAAGCGACAGCTTGAATATCACATGGAAAATCTGACGGGCGGAACCCCTCCCGTCAGATACCTACCCTGTGTAGTCCCTTGTAAACTGTACTTTTGTGTGCGGTCAGCTTGATGACCACGGGGCTGAGCAGCAGGACCGCAATGAGGTTCGGGATCGCCATGAGGCCGTTGAGGGTATCGGAGATATCCCACACCAGCTTGAGATCGGCGGCAGAGCCGGCGATGACGACGAGGCAGAAGAGAACCTGATAGGGGCGGATGATCTTGCTGCCGAAGAGGAACTCCGCGCAGCGGGTGCCGTAGAGCGCCCAGCCGAGGATGGTGGAGGTGGCGAAGAGCAGCAGGCCGACGGCAAGGATCAGGGAACCGAGCTTGTCGCCGAAGACGCTGGCGAAGCCCGCGACCGCGGTGGGCACGCCCGCGAGATCGTTGTTGCCGTAGTTGCCCGTGGCGGCGCCGGAGCAGAGGACGACGAGGGAGGTCAGGGTGCAGATGACGATGGTGTCCATAAAGACCTCAAAGATGCCGTAGAGGCCCTGCCGGACGGGGTTCTTCTCGGAGGTGGCGGCGTGCGCGATGGGCGCGGAGCCGAGACCGGCCTCATTGGAGAAGACGCCGCGGCCGACGCCCTTGGTGATGGCGAGCTTCATGGTCACGCCCACCGCGCCGCCGACGACGGCGGAGGGGTTGAACGCGCCCTGGAAGATGCTGGCAAACACGCCGGGGATCGTGCCCGCGTTGGCGATAACGACCACGAGCGCGCAGACAATGTAGATGGCCGCCATGCCGGGGACGAGCTTTTCGGTGACCTGACCGATGCGCTTGACGCCGCCGAGGAGCACGAGCGCCACGAAAATGGCGATCACAACGCCGGTGATGAGGCCGATGATCATGTCAAACTCCTTGGCGTTCTCATGGAATGCGACCGCGACGGAGTTGACGGAGGAAGCGATGGAGTTGATCTGGGAGATGTTGCCGATGCCGAACGCGGCGAGCGCGCCGAACACGGAGAAGATGACGCCCAGCCACTTCCACTTGGGGCCGAGACCGTTCTTGATGTAGTACATCGGGCCGCCGCACCAGTCGCCCTTTTCGTTGCGCTCACGGTACTTGACCGCAAGGGTGACCTCGGCGAACTTGGTGACCATGCCGAAGAGAGCGGAGATCCACATCCAGAACACCGCGCCCGGGCCGCCGAGGATGATCGCGCCGGTGACGCCGGCGATGTTGCCCGTGCCGACCGTGGACGCCAGCGCCGTGGAGACCGCCTGCATCGGCGTGATCTCGCCCTCGCCTGCTTCGGACTTCTGGAAGATCTTGCCGATGGTGTTCTTCCACCAGTAGCCGATCTTGGAGAACTGAATGAAGCCGACGCGGAAGCTCAGGTAAATGCCCGTGCCGACCAGCAGTGCCAGCATGATGGGTCCCCATACAAAGCCGTTTACCGCACTGTTGATTTCTATGATCTTATCCATGTGATTTCCCCTCTCCTATTAAATTGCATTGCTTTCAAAAGGGCATATTGGGTCTTCCCGCCCTTTCTCCACGGTATTAAGATAGCAGATTCCACGCGCAAAAGCAACCGTCCGACGGCACTTTCTCCATTTTTGTTAAATTGGTACTTTAAAATTATTAAATTTCGTCAATATGACGATTTGGTACAATAGATAAATTCTTAACGGGGTCTTATCGTTCTTCTGTGAGATTTCGCCAATTTCCGAAAAATACTTGACAGAACGACACTCTCATGCTATCCTAACTGTACTAATACGCTTAATACAGTCAGGAGGGATGGCATCATGGTTTCCTTCAGCGTTCTGACGGTCGGCGTAGGCGCGATCCTTGTGGTCCTGCTCGTCGCCGTCGTCGTACTTCTCAGCCGATAAGCAAACAGGAGGCACCGCTATGATCACCTTGAATTACCGCGACGCGCGCCCGATCTACGAGCAGGTGCGCGACGGGCTGCGGCGGCTGATCGTCTCCGGCGCGATCGCCGACGGGGAAAAGCTCCCCTCGGTGCGCGCGCTGGCCAGTCAGCTCGCCATCAACCCGAATACCATCCAGCGCGCCTACAGCGAGCTGGAATCGGAGGGCTACGCCGCGTCTGTCCCGGGAAAGGGCAGCTTCGCCGTGCGCCGCGAGCGCGCCGAGGACGACGCACGCCGCCGTGCGCTGACCGAGACCCTGCTCGAAACGCTGCGCGAGCTGCGTGCGCTCGGCATGACGACCGCCGAGCTGGACGCCATCTACCGGGAGGAGGAAGAGAAATGATCGAAATTCGTGAGCTGGTGAAGACCTTTGACGGCTTTGCCGCGCTCGACGGCGCGAGCCTGAGCGTGCCGCAGGGCGCGATCTACGGTCTCGTGGGGCCGAACGGCGCGGGCAAATCCACGCTGCTGCGCCACCTGACCGGCGTATACCGGCAGGACTCCGGCACCGTCTCGGTGGACGGCGCAGACGTATGGGAGAACGTGGCGGTCAAGCAGCGCATCGCCTCCATCCCCGACGACTGGCACTATTTTATGCAGTCGAGCATACGCGACATGATGAAATTTTACCGCGGCTTCTATCCGCAGTTCAACATGGAGCGCTACGAGAAGCTGCGCGGCGTCTTTTCGCTGGACGAAAAGCAGCTCATCCGCCGTCTTTCCAAGGGAATGCAGAAGCAGGCGGCGTTCTGGATCGCCATGTGCTGTATGCCGGACTATCTCATTCTGGATGAGCCGGTGGACGGCCTCGACCCCGTGATGCGCCGTCAGGTGTGGAGCCTTATCATGCAGGACGTCGCCGAGCGCGGCACGACGGTGCTCGTCTCCAGCCACAACCTGCGCGAGCTGGAGGATGTGTGCGACCACGTCGGCATCATGAACAAGGGAAAGGTCCTGCTCGAGCGCAGCCTTTCCGAGCTGCAGGAGAACACGGTCAAAATGCAGATCGTCTTCCGGGGCGAGGGCGCGCCGGAGCTCCCCGCGGGGCTGAACCTGCTGCACGAGAGCCATCTCGGGCGCGTGTTCACCATCATCTTCCGCGGCAATACGCAGCAGATCACCGAGCGGCTCGCCGCCCTCGACCCCGTGTACATGGAGGCCGTGCCGCTGACGCTGGAGGAAATTTTCATCTATGAGCTGGGAGGTGCCGACTATGCAGTCCGCGACATCGTTCTTTAACCGCGCGCTTTTCCGCAAGAACCTGCAGCGCTTCTGGCCGCTGTGGCTGGGCTACGTCCTGATCTGGCTGCTGCTCCTGCCGCTGCCGCTGCTCAACGAGCTGGCCGACTATCACGGTGTCCCGACCGTGGCCGACGCCTCGTATTACCTGCTGCAGATCGGCGCCTACGGCGGGCTTGTGATGGGCGCCGTGTTCGGCATCTTCTTCGCCATGGCGATGTTCGCCTACCTTACCAACCCCCGCGCCACGCAGGGCTTCCATTCCATGCCCGTGCGGCGTGAGACGCTGTACGCGACCAACTACCTCACCGGCCTTGTGTGCATGGTCTCCGCGCTCGTGCTCGCCTTTGCCCTCGCGGGCATCACCGCCGCCTGCTTCGGCGCGCTGGACCTTACCACGCTCGGTACCGCGCTGCTCGCTGCCGTGCTCTCGGTGCTGTTCTTCTACTCCTTCGGCGTGTTCTGCATGATGTTCACCGGCCAGATCTTAGCGGCGCCCGTCTTCTACGGGATCCTGAATGTTCTCGCTGCGGGTATGGAGTGGCTCGTGCGCACCTTTGCCGGCAACTTCCTCTACGGCTACAGCGGTTATTCCGCTCCGGAGACCTTCGCCTTCCTCTCGCCTGCCTGGGAGCTTGTCTGCGTGCTGGACGTGAGCAATGTCGCCCGCGTGGACCGCATCCTCAGCGACGGGACGCATCAGGTCATTCGGGGCGGCGAGTATATGCTCAGCGGCCTTGGCGTGCTCGGCATCTATGCTGCCGTCGGCATCGTGCTCGCCGTGCTCGGCCTGCTCGTCTACCGCCGCCGCGCGAGCGAGGCGACCGGCTCCATCGTCACCGTGGCATGGGCGCGCCCCATCTTCAAATACGGCGTGGCGGTCTGCTCCGCGTTCTCGCTCGGGCAGCTTATCTACTTCCTCGTCTTCGGTCTCAACCTCCATAACGGCCAATACTCGCTCCCCGGCACCATCGCCTGTATGCTCTTCACCGGCCTGCTCGGCTACTTCGCCGCGGAAATGCTGCTGCACAAGAGCTTCCGCGTCTGGCGCACAGGCCGCGTCGGCGCGCTGGTGTTCTCCGCCGTGCTGGTGTGCTTCGGCGTCGCCATGTCGCTCGACCTCACCGGCTACGAGGGCTATACGCCCGACGCGGAGGAGGTGGAGTTCGTCTCCGTTTATCTCTCCTCGAACGGCGACTACCTCTCCTGCAAGCTCGACGAGCCGGAGAGCATTGAGCGCACCCTCGCCGCGCACCGCGCGATGATCGCCGACAAGGCGCGCCAGCTCAGCTACGCGCGGACCACCTATGAAACGCCCGCGGACGCTCCGGTCGACAGCTATCTCTATTTCACCGTCACCTACGCGCTCACGGACGGGCGCGTCGTGCGCCGCAGCTACGTCGACTGCCGCGCCTTCTCCCGGGAGCTGAACGAGCCCGGCTCCGTCGCGCAGACGATGACGGCGCTGCTCAACTGTCCCGAGGCCGCACTCGACCGCGTGCTCGGCGAGCTGGCGGACGACAAGAGCAACGCCTATCTCACCGGCGGCTACTACGACGTCGTCAGCGACGGCGCCTACGGCGAGGACGACGGCGAGCTGACCTCCGCGCAGGCCAACACGCTCGTCTCCGCGCTGCGCCGCGACTACGAGGCGGGTCACGCCTCCAACGCCTCGCTCTTTGAGGACACGCTCTACAGCGGCAGCTTCTACGTTGAGCTGGAGCTGTGGTACAGCGTCCGGATGGACGAGAAGCCGACCAGGCAGCCGATCGACACGACCTCGAGCTCGAGCGGCAGCGTCTGTGCGATCGTCACGCCGGAGATGACCTGCACGCTTGAGGCGCTTGCGGGCATGGGCATCGAAACGCCCGCGGCCGCGCGCGGCTTCTGACGCATGGCTGCACGAAAAAAGCGCAGCCGCGTCTGGCTGGAGCGGGCGGTCATCGCCGTACTCGTCCTCTGCATCGGCGCGGAGCTGGTCTACTGGTTCCGCCACCGCGCCGTTCCCGGCGCGGACGTGTCCGCGCCGGAATGGGTGGAGCAGGACATCCTGCCGCTCAACCCATACTCCCGCCCCGGCACGCCGCTCGAGACGATCGACGGCGTGGTCGTCCACTACGTCGGAAACCCCGGCACCTCGGCGGCGGCAAACCGCAGCTTCTTCGCCAATCTCGCCGTCACGCATGAGACTTACGCCAGTGCGCACTTCGTCGTGGGGCTGGAGGGCGAGGTCATTCAATGCGTCCCGCTCTCGGAGGTCGCCTACTGCTCCTCGCAGGCGAACGATCATACCGTTTCCATCGAGGTCTGCCACGCGGACGAGACAGGCGAGTTCTCCGCCGAGACGATGGCGAGCCTCCTGCGGCTGACGGCGTGGCTGTGCGAGGAATTCGATCTCGCTCCCGCCGACGTCATCCGCCACTACGACGTGACCGGCAAAATTTGTCCGAAATACTACGTCGACCACCCCGAGGCGTGGGAGGACTTCCGCTCCGCCCTCCGCGCGGCGCGCACACAGGAGAACCCTTCATGAAACATATCCCCAAAAAGCTGAGCGGCTTCGCGCTCAAATACATCGCCATGGTCTCCATGCTCTGCGACCATGCGAATATGCTCGTGATCCGGCGCGGCTTTTTCGCGCCGTTCCGCGGTGAGGACGGAAGCACGCTCATCCCGCAGAACGCGCCCGCATGGCTCGGCGCCGTGCAGGGCGTCTACCGCGTGTTTGATGTGCTGGGCCACCTCGCTTTTCCGCTCTATGTCTTCCTGCTCGCCGAGGGCTTCACGCACACACGGGACCGGAAGCGGTATTTCCTCACGCTGCTGGCCTTTGCCCTTATCAGCGAGCCGGTCTTCAACCTCGCGCACTATGAGCAGTGGACCGGTCCCGCGCTTCAAAACGTACTCTTTACGCTCTCGCTCTCCTGCCTGGAGCTATTCGTGCTCGCACGCATTGAGTCCGACGCGGCAGAGCGCGGGAAGCGGATAGCGCTGTACGTCCTGACCTGTCTCGTCTTCGGCGCGGCGGCGTTTGCCGTCCGCAGCGAATACGTCTTTCTCGGCACGCTCTCTGCCGCGCTTTTCTATCTGCTGCGCTCGGCGGGCGTATGGCGGCTCGCGGGACTGCTCCCGCTGCTCATCGCCTCGCCGTGGGTGCTGCTGTGCGCACCGCTCCTGCTGCTCTACAGCGGCGAACGCGGGCGGCGCGGCGGAAAATATTTCTTTTACTTTTTCTATCCCGCGCACTTTCTCCTTTTGCAGCTGCTCGGGAAATGGATCGCTACAGCCCTTGCATAAGGAAAGCGCGGAGCCTTCTGCTCCGCGCTTTTTCATCTTATTCCGACACCGGCTCGTACTCTCGCCCCGCGGCAAAGCGGGCGATCATCTCGCTCGTGAGGGCGACGCCGTTGTCACGGTAGTCGCGGCGCAGCTCCTCGCGGCTGACCCACGCGCCGTCCGCCAGCTCAAAGTTGTCGAGATGGATGGTCTCGTCGCCGTCCAGCTCGCACCAGTAGCCGAGCAGCAGCCCGCCGCCGGAGATGCCCCACGGCTGAGACTTATAGTAGCGCAGGTTTTTGACCTTGAGGCCGACCTCCTCCATCACCTCGCGGCGGACGGTCTGCTCGGCGGTCTCGCCGAACTCGGTAAAGCCCGCGATGAGCGCCGTGCGCGTCGCGCCGGGGCGGTTCGCGTACTGCGTGAGCAGCAGGTAGTCGCCGTGCGTCACCGCCACGATGACCGAGGGGTTGATGCGCGGGAAGATCATATTGCCGCACCTGGGGCAGTGCATCATGCGCTCGTTGACGTCGTGCTCGAGCGGCGTGCCGCAGCGGCCGCAGAACCTCGTGTCGCGGTACCAGCAGCACAGGTGCCACGCGCTGACCGCGGCGAAGGCGATCTCCTTCGGCTGCTCGGTGCGGAAAATACCGATGTCGCGGTAGGTCCAGCCGTCCGGCTCGCGCGGCGTTTCGTCGCGCAGGAGGTAGTATTCCCTGCCGTCCAGCTCAAAAAGATAGGTGAACCTCTCGTCGCCGTCGGGAAACATGGCGCGGCTCGGGAGCTTGAGTCCGTTGTCGTCGATGCGGCAGAGGAGGTTTCTCCCGCAGAACTGCACGACGGCGCTCGACCTTTTCGGCACGGCGTTCGGCTTCCATTCGTTGTATAAATGCTTCGGCTCGATATCGTGGATCATGGCGCGGCCTCCGGAATTTGTCGCTTTCGCGTATTTTTCGCCGATAGTATAGCCTATTTTTGCCGCTTCCGCAAGCATTTTCAGCCTTGACAAAGCGAAAGAATGCGGGTAGAATGACCATAATATGTGGAATTGTGCAGATGAGGACAAGTAGCTCCCCGTCCGCCCGCAAAGAGAGCTGCCGGTCGGTGCGAGGCAGCGGGGCGCGGAGAGCGAATATCACCTCGGAGCAGGCGTCTGAAGCCGCAGTAGGACAGCCCGGGTGCGACCGTTACATCGCGGCATTTGAGCGGCTGCCGGAACGGCGGCAAGAAGAGTGGTACCGCAGAGTATGGTCATGCTTTGTCTCTTTTGTCGGGAGACAGAGCATTTTTATTTTGCAGCAAACAGAAAAATTCACATAAAGGAGACACGACATGGATTACAAAGCGACGCTGAATATGCCGAAGTCCGGCTTCCCGATGCGCGCGGGGCTTCCCAAGCGCGAGCCTGAGATGCTCAAGCATTGGGAGGAAATGGACCTCTACAACGTGCTGCTGAAGAAGAACGAGGGCAAGCCCCGCTTCTCCCTGCACGACGGCCCTCCGTTCTCCAACGGCGGCCTGCACATGGGCCACGCGCTCAACAAGTCCCTCAAGGACTTCATCACCCGCTCCTACGCGATGCGCGGCTAGTACACACCCTATATCCCCGGCTGGGATAACCACGGTATGCCCATCGAGAGCGCCATCATCAAGGAGCAGAAGCTCAACCGCAAGGCCATGAGCGTGTCTGACTTCCGTACCGCCTGCCACGCCTATGCCGAAAAGTATATCGGCATCCAGATGGAGGGCTTCAAGCGCATCGGCGTGGTGGCCGACTGGGAGCACCCCTACAAGACCATGAACCCCAGCTTTGAGGCCGAGGAGGTCAAGGTCTTCGGCGCAATGTACAAGAAGGGCTACATCTACAAGGGCCTCAAGCCCGTATACTGGTGCTATCACGACGAGACGGCGCTGGCCGAGGCGGAGATCGAATATCAGGACGACCCCTGCACGACCGTGTACGTCAAGTTCCCGATGCACGACGACCTCGGCAAGCTCGGCCATCTCGATAAGAGCAAGCTCAGCTTCGTCATTTGGACGACCACGATCTGGACGCTGCCCGGCAACCTCGCCATCGCGCTGCATCCCGACGAGAGCTACGCCATCGTCCGCAACGACGACAACGGCGAAATGTACATTGTCGCTGAGGCACTCGTCGAGAAGGTCATGGCCGTTGGCAAGGTCGAGCACTACACCGTCGTCGAGACCCACCCCGGCAACTTCTATGAGAATATGCTCGCGCAGCACCCGTTCCTGCCCAAGACCAGCCGTCTGGTCCTCGCCGATTATGTCACGATGGATTCCGGTACGGGCTGCGTCCACACCGCCCCCGGCTTCGGCGCGGACGACTATCAGACCTGCCGCCGCTACGGCATGGATATGGTCGTGCCCGTCAACGATCAGGGCCGCCACACCGACTATGCCGGCAAGTATGAGGGAATGCTCGTGGAGGAGTCCAACCCCGTCATCCTCAACGATATGAAGGAGGCCGGCTCCCTCTTCGCTTCCGAGGAGATCGTGCACAGCTATCCGCATTGCTGGCGCTGCAAGAAGCCCATCATCTTCCGCGCCACCCCGCAGTGGTTCTGCTCCGTCGATTCCTTTAAGGACGAGGCCTGCGCCGCGTGCGACGACGTGCGCTGGGTCCCGGGCTGGGGCATCGACCGCATGAAGAGCATGATCCGTGAGCGCGCCGACTGGTGCATCAGCCGTCAGCGCCGCTGGGGTCTGCCCATTCCCGTGTTCTACTGCGCCGACTGCGGCAAGCCCGTCTGCACCGACGAGACCATCGAGGCCGTTTCCGCCCTCTTTGCCGAGAAAGGCTCCAACGCCTGGTTTGAGATGGACGCCGCCGACATTCTGCCCAAGGGCTTCGCCTGCCCGCACTGCGGCAAGAGCACCGGCTTCACCAAGGAGGAGGACACGCTCGACGGCTGGTTCGACTCCGGCTCCACGCACTTCGCTGCGATGAAGAAGGATCAGGGCTTCTGGCCCGCCACGATGTACCTCGAGGGCCTCGACCAGTACCGCGGCTGGTTCCAGTCCTCCCTGCTGACCGCCGTGGGCGCGTTCGGCGAGGGCGCTCCCTTCAAGGAGTGCGTCACCCACGGCTGGACCGTGGACGGCGAGGGCCGCGCGATGCACAAGAGCCTCGGCAACGGCGTCGATCCCGCCGACATTTTCAACGAGAACGGTGCGGACATTCTGCGTCTGTGGGCGGCGAGCGCCGACTATCACGCGGATGTGCGCTGCTCCAAGGCCATCTTCCAGCAGCTCAGCCAGAACTATCTCAAGTTCCGCAACACCTGCAAGTTCATGCTCGATAACCTGGTGGACTTTGACCCCGCGCACCTCACCAAGGCCGAGGATATGCCGGTGCTCGACCGCTGGCTCATCACCAAGCTCAACGAGCTGATCGAAAAGGTCGAGCAGTCCTACAACGACTACGAGTTCCACATCATCACCCACGCGGTCAACGATTTCTGCGTCACCACGCTCTCGAGCTTCTACCTCGATATTGTGAAGGACCGCCTGTACTGCGAGGCGGCGGACTCCGCCGAGCGCCGCAGCGCCCAGACCGCGCTCTACCTCACGCTCTCGACCCTTGCCAAGCTCTTCGCGCCCATCCTCGCCTTCACCTGCGATGAGATCTGGCTCGCCATGCCGCACACCGCCGAGGACGACGCGCGCAACGTGGTGCTCAACGACATGAACAAGCCCTTCACCGCCTACGCGCTCGACGCCGAGACCATGGCGCGCTGGGAGCACATCATCGAGGTCCGCACCGCCGTCAACGGCGCGCTCGAGGAGGCCCGCGCGGCGAAGGTCATCGGCAAGAGCCTGGAGGCCGACGTGCATCTGACCGTGCCCGAGGGCGATGTGTTCCTCGCGGACGAGAACCCCGCGGCGCTCGCCGACCTGTTCATTGTCTCCAAGGTCGAGCTGACCGTCGGCGGCGAGCTTGCCGTCAAGGTCGAAAACGCCGCCGGCACGAAGTGCCCTCGCTGCTGGAAGCACTCCCTCACGCCCAACGCCGAGGGGCTGTGCCCGCGCTGCGCAGAGGTCGTGCGCCATCTGCCCGACCTACTGTAAGCGAAATATTGTGTGATAAGGAGAAGATCCGCATGACAAGAAGCGAATGGAAGGCAGCCGCCCGCGCCCGGCTCGGCGGCGGCATCTTCAAGGATCAATGGCTCATGGGCGTGGTGTTCTGTCTGGTGGTCTCCGCCATCGTCGGCGCCGCCGGCAGCATTCTCCCCGGCGTCGGCGCGCTCGTCGTCACCGGCCCGATGCTCTACGCGCAGAAATATGCCTTCCTTGCGCAGGCGCGCGAGGGCCGAGGCATTGACCTCAACGATCTGTTCCGCGGCTTTCGGGACGATTTCGGCGGTACGCTGCTCATCAGTCTGCTCTCCGGGCTCTTTATCTTCCTGTGGAGCCTGCTGCTTTTCATCCCCGGCATCGTCAAGGCCTACGCCTACTCCATGGTCTACTACGTCAAGGCCGACCACCCCGAATACGGCTGGAGGGAATGTCTGGACGAGAGCCAGCGCCTGATGACCGGTCACAAGTGGGAGAAGTTCGTGCTCGATCTGAGCTTTATCGGCTGGGGCATTGTCGGCTCGCTGTGCCTTGGCGTCGGCACGCTGTGGGTCATGACCTACATGGCGGCGACCGAAGCGCAATACTACGAGTACCTGACCTCCGGCAGAACCTCCCCCGAATTTTAAGGCAGCGTCAGGCGGTCCTGCGGGGCCGCCTGACCGTCTTTCCCCCGCATCTGTTTACATTCCCAAGAAAGGATACCCCTCTATGGAGCTGCAATACTCTACCCGCGATCTCGCCCGCGCCGCTGTCATTGCCGCCGCCTACGCGGCGCTCGCGTGGATCTCCAATTTCTTCGGTCTCGCCTTTCCCGCGATCCAGTTCCGCCTGAGCGAGGCTCTGTGCGTGCTGCCCTGCCGCGACCGCAAGGCGGCGATTCCCGGTCTTGCCGTGGGCTGCCTGATCACCAACCTGCTCAGTCCCTACGGCCTGCTCGATCTGGTCGTCGGCACGCTCGCCACGCTGCTCGCCGCCGTGTGGTCGGGCCGCTGCCGCAGCGCATGGACCGCCGCCGTGCCGCCGGTCGTCTGCAACGCCGTAATCGTCGGCGCGATGCTCGCGTGGGAAAGCACGGGCTTCTCCGCCGCGTTCGCGGGGCTGTTCGCCTACAACGCGCTGACGGTCGGCATCGGCGAGGCCGCCGTGTGCTTCCTGCTCGGCGTACCGCTGCTGCGCGCGCTGGAAAAGCGCGCCATCGCGTAAGAATACCTCAAAAAAACGGCGTTATTTGCGCGGAGCCCGCGCAAATAACGCCGTACCTCTTGCAAAAATGTCCTCAAATGTGCTAAACTAAAGAGAATTTATGCCCCGCTTTCATTCGGCGCGGGCAGGAAAAGAGGAAGATACCCATGGAACAGAAACGATTCTATATCACCACGCCCATTTACTACCCGTCGGACAAGCTGCACATCGGCCACACCTACTGCACGGTGGCGACCGACGCGATGGCGCGCTACAAGCGCCTGACCGGCTATGACGTGATGTTCCTGACCGGAACGGACGAGCACGGTCAGAAGATCGAGGACAAGGCCAAGGCCGCCGGTGTGACCCCGCAGCAGTTCGTGGACAACATCGTCTGCGGCGAGAAGGGCATCCTTGATCTGTGGAAGCTGATGAACATCTCCAACGACCGCTTCATCCGCACCACCGACGATTACCACGTCGAGGCCATCCAGAAGATCTTCAGGAAGATGCACGACAACGGCGACATCTACAAGGGCAAGTACGTCGGCAAATACTGCAAGCCCTGCGAGAGCTTCTGGACGGAGAGCCAGCTCGTGGACGGCAAGTGCCCCGACTGCGGGCGTGAGGTGGAGGACGCTGAAGAGGAGGCCTACTTCTTCAAGCTGAGTAAGTACGCCGACCGCGTGCAGCACCTGCTTGAGGACACGGATTTCCTCCAGCCCGCCAGCCGCGTGAACGAGATGGTGAACAACTTCATCAAGCCCGGCCTTGAGGATCTGTGCGTTTCCCGCACGAGCTTCACCTGGGGCGTGCCGGTGGACTTCGACCCCGGCCACGTCGTCTATGTCTGGGTCGATGCGCTGTTCAACTACTGCACCGCTCTCGGCTTCATGAACGAAAAGTACGACGATTACGATAAGTTCTGGCCCGCCGACGTCCACTTCGTTGGCAAGGAGATCGTCCGCTTCCACTCCATCATCTGGCCCGCGATGCTCATGAGCATGGGTATGCCGCTGCCCAAGCACGTCTACGGCCACGGCTGGCTCGTCATGGACGGCGGCAAGATGAGCAAATCCAAGGGTAATGTCGTCGATCCCTATGTGCTTGCCGAGCGCTTCGGCGTGGACGCGCTGCGCTTCTTCCTGCTGCGTACCTTCCCGTTCGGCTCCGACGGCAATTTCAGCAACGAGCTGCTCATCAACACCATCAACGTCGATCTTGCCAATGACCTCGGAAACCTCGTCTCCCGCACGACCGCCATGGTCGAGAAGTATTTCGGCGGCACGCTGCCCGTCGAGCGCGCCGAGGGTGAGTTCGACGCCGATCTCATCGCGGCGGCCTCCGCCCTGCGCGGCAAGTACGAGGCCGAGATGGAGAAGTTCCAGTTCCAGAACGGTCTGGAGGCCATCTTCAAGGTCATTCAGCGCGCGAACAAGTATATCGACGAGACCGCGCCGTGGGTGCTCGCCAAGGACGAGGCCAACCGCGCGCGCCTTGCCAGCGTGATGTACAACCTCCTCGAGACCATCCGCATCTGCACCATCCTGCTCACGCCGTTCATTCCCGCCTCCTGCGAGAAGATCTTCGCGCGCCTCGGCGCGGCGGCGGACTGCCGCGATTGGGACAGCGCCGCCGAATGGGGCCGCCTGAGCGCAAGCGTCACCGTCCACAAGGGCGAGGCCATCTTCCCGCGCATCGACATGGAAAAGGCGCTCGCCGAGCTGGAGGCCATTCAGGAGGCGCAAAAGAAGGCCGCGCTCCCCGCGCTGGAGATCGAGCCTCTGACGGAGGAGAAGGTCGATTTCGACACCTTCTGCAGATCCGACTTCCGCGTCGTCAAGGTCAAGGCCTGCGAAGCCGTGAAGAAGTGCGATAAGCTGCTGCGCTTCACGCTGGATGACGGCACCGGCACCGACCGGCAGATCCTCTCCGGCATCCACAAGTTCTATGAGCCGGAGGAGCTGGTCGGCAAGACGCTGGTCGCCATCGTCAACCTGCCGCCGCGTAAGATGATGGGGCTCGAGAGCTGCGGTATGCTGCTCTCCGCCACCCACACCGAGAAGGGGCAGGAGGTCCTGAACCTCATTATGGTGGACGATAAGATCCCCGCCGGTGCAAAGCTGTGCTGAAATAGGAGCAAAGGGGCTATCTCTTAGTTGAAGAGATAGCCCCTTTAGAACCCCAGAGACAACGAGGGGCTTCTTCACCGTCGCGGCAAAGCAATTCCCGCGCCTCTTTGGGCGCGCCAATTGCGCCGCTTCCTCGAAACCGCCTCGCTTTTTCCGCCACCGGCGGCGCTTCGGCGCTTTCCCCTCGACCCCCGAACTGCCAATAGGAAGCTTTATTTCAGCAGCAAGGCTGTACGCCGTTTGTGAAATGCCCTTTTGCTGGGGATCATCCCCTCTATCAAAAAGAAAGGACATCCTATGAGCTTGATTTTTGACACCCACGCGCACTACGACGACGAGGCGTTTGATGCCGACCGCGAGACGCTGCTCGCCTCCATGCCCGAACACGGCGTGGGACTGATCCTTGACCCCGGCTGCGATCCGGAGACCTCCCGCCGTGCGGTGGAGCTGGCGCGGACCTATCCGCACGTCTACGCCGCCGTCGGCTGGCATCCCGAGAACTGCGCGCCCTACACGGAGGACAGTCTGGACGCGCTCCGCGCGTGGGTGCGGGAGCCGAAGGTCGTTGCCATCGGCGAGATCGGGCTGGACTACTACTGGGAGCAGAACCCGCCGCGAGAGCTTCAGCGGAGGGTGCTGCGCGATCAGCTTGCGCTGGCGCAGGAGCTTGACCTCCCCGTCATCGTGCACGACCGCGAGGCGCACGCCGACAGTCTTGCCATCGTGCAGGAATTTCCCGCTGTGCGCGGTGTGTTCCACTGCTTCTCCGGCAGCGTCGAGATGGCGCGCGAGCTTCTAAAGCGCGGCTGGTATCTCGGCTTTGACGGCCCCGTGACCTACAAAAACGCCCGCAAAACGGTCGAGGTCGCGCTCGAGTGCCCGCTCGACCGGATGCTGCTCGAAACGGACAGTCCCTATATGGCCCCCGTCCCCGTGCGCGGTACGCGCAACGACTCGCGCAGCGTCCGCTATATCGCGGAAAAGCTCGCGGCGCTGCGGGGTCTGGACACAGACGAGCTGATCCGCCTGACCGCCGAGAACGGCAGGCGGCTGTTCGGGATCGCATAAGCGCAAAAAAGGAACGGCTACGCCGTTCCTTTTTTCTTTTTTACTTCTTGCCGCCGTGGGTGGCCTTCATGCGCTTTTCGTGGTTGAGGATGGTCTTGCGGATGCGCAGCGCGTGCGGCGTGACCTCCAGCAGCTCATCGTCGGCGAGGAATTCAAGGCACTGCTCCAGACTCATCTGCTTGGGCGGGACCAGACGCAGCGCGTCGTCCGAGCCGGAGGCGCGCATATTGGTCAGCTGCTTTTTCTTGCAGACGTTGACGGTGATGTCCTCCTGCTTGGGGCTGACGCCCACGACCATGCCCTCGTACACCGGCACGCCCGCGCCGATGAACAGCTGGCCGCGCTCCTGCGCGTTGAAGAGGCCGTAGGTGATGCTCTCGCCGGTCTCAAAGGCGACGAGGGAGCCGGTGTTTCGGCGCGCCAGATCGCCCTTGTAGGGCGCGTAGGAGTCGAACACGCTCGCCATGATGCCCTCGCCCTTGGTGTCGGTAAGGAACTCGTTGCGGTAGCCGAACAGGCCGCGCGCGGGGACGAGGAATTCGACCTTCATGCGGGCGCCGACCGGCGTCATCTCGACCATGTCGCCCTTGCGGGAGCCGATCTTCTCGATGACTGCGCCGACGCTCTCAGCGGGCACGTCCACGACCAGCCGCTCGATGGGCTCGCACTTCTTGCCGTCGATGGTCTGGTACAGCACGCGCGGGGGCGAGACCTGGAACTCATAGCCCTCGCGGCGCATGGTCTCGATGAGGATGGACAGCGACATTTCGCCGCGGCCCGCGACGTTGAAAGCGTCCATCGCGCCCTCGATCTCGGTCACGCGCAGAGAAACATCCTTGAGCGTTTCGCGGAACAGGCGCTCGCGCAGCTGGCGGGAGGTGACGAACTTGCCGTCGCGGCCCGCGAAGGGGGAATCGTTGATGGAGAAGGTCATCTCCATCGTCGGCGCGGAGATCTTCACAAAGGGCAGCGCCTCCACGCACTCGGGCGCGCAGATGGTGTCGCCGATGGTGATGTCGCCGATGCCGGACAGGCAGATGATGTTGCCCGCAGTGGACTCGGTAACGGGCTTCTTGCCCAGACCGTCGAACTCATAGAGGGAGACGGCCTTCGCCTTCTTCGGCGCGGCGTCGGGATTGTGGTAGTTGCAGACCATGATCTCCTGATTCTGCTTGAGCGCGCCGCGCTCGATGCGTCCGATGGCCATGCGGCCGACGAACTCGTTGTAGTCGATAGCGGAGACGAGCATCTGGAAGGGCTGGTCAACGTCCGCCTCGGGCGCGGGAATGTAGTTGAGGATGGTATCGAAGAGCGGCTTGAGATCGGTGCCGGGCTCATCGGGCGAATAGCTCGCCGTACCGTTTCGACCGGAGCAGAAGAGCATGGGGCTGTCAAGCTGCTCGGGCGTGGCGTCAAGGTCGAGCAGCAGCTCGAGCACCTCGTCCACGACCTCGTGGATGCGCTGGTCAGGGCGGTCGATCTTGTTGACGACCACGATCACGCGGTGGCCCAGCTCCAACGCACGGGAAAGCACGAAGCGCGTCTGCGGCATGGGACCCTCGGCGGCGTCCACGAGCAGGATGACACCGTTGACCATCTTGAGGATACGCTCCACCTCGCCGCCGAAGTCGGCGTGGCCCGGCGTGTCGACGATGTTGATCTTGGTATCGCCATAGTGGATGGCGGTGTTCTTCGCAAGGATGGTAATGCCGCGCTCACGCTCAAGGTCGTTGGAGTCCATCACGCGATCCACGACCTCCTGATTTTCACGGTAGACGCCGCCCTGCTTGAGCATCTCGTCGACAAGCGTGGTCTTGCCGTGGTCGACGTGCGCGATAATGGCGACGTTGCGTAGCTTGTTGTTCTGCATAGTCTGTCTCTCCTTCCTGCCGGCGGCAGGTGTATCTGAAATGGAAGTACCGCAATAACCTAAATAGTATATGCTGTTGTTTTTCCGATTGCAAGGTATTTCGCGGAATTTTTCACTTTTTTTGCACGCTCCTGCCGTTGACAGAGCCGCCCGGATGCGGTACAATGCAATCTGTACCCGCGCCTGTAGCTCAGCTGGATAGAGCGTCCGCCTCCTAAGCGGAAGGCCAGCGGTCCGAATCCGCTCAGGCGTGCCAAAGAGCGCCGAAGGCTTAGCCTTCGGCGCTCTTTTCTTTTATAGATGCTGCACAACGGTGACCGCGCCGGAGAGAATGACATAGGCGTAGACGAGACGGCGGAGCTGCACGGCATTGAGCTTTCCGCCGAGCTTCAGCCCGAAGCGCTGCCCGCAGACCACGCCCGCCACGCCGAGCAGCGTCAGCGGCAGAAGGTCGAGCGTGTAGTAGCCGCTCAAAACGCGCGTGGTAATGGACGTTACATTATTCACGGCGAAGTTGGCCTGCGCGTTGGCGAGATAGCTCTCGCGGCTGTCCGTGGCGGCAAGGTAATAAATCGCCATGATCGGCCCGCCGATGGAAAACAGCCCCCCGCAGACACCCGCGAGCAGGCCGCAGACGACGGTGACCACCGGCGTCACACGAATGGCGGCCTTCTTTTCCGTCAGCAGCAGATAGGCGCCGAGCAACATCAGGAACGCGCCGAACACCATGGTCATCACGCGCAGGTCCATCGAGCCGATGAAGCGGATGGCCGTCACGCTCGCCGCCGCGTAAAGCAGCGTGGGCGGCAGAGTGAGCTTGAGGTCGATGCTTTTGCGCAGCTTCCACGCCAGCGTGACCGTCAGCCCGAGGCAGATGGAGGTCGAGACCGACGGCGCGACCGCCATGGTGAAAAAGTACGGCAGAATGGTCATCATCACGACCGCCGCGCCGAAGCCCGTGATGGATTGAACAAAGCCGCCGAGCGCTGCGCTCAGCGCGACTGCAAGGTATACCATGATTGCTTTCCTCTGATTTCCTTTTCTGAAAAAATGACCGCCGGCATTTCTGCCGACGGTCATTGTATGCTTTTTCCCGAATCGTGTCAAGATTTCGCAAAGCTTATTTGCTGCGCTTCTTGCCGAGATAGGCCTCCTTGACCTTTTCATCGGCCAGCAGCTCCGCGCCTGTGCCGCTCATGGTGATGGTGCCGGTCTCGAGCACATAGGCAAGGTCGGCGATCTTGAGCGCCATGTTGGCGTTCTGCTCGATGAGCAGGATGGTCACGCCCTGCCGGTTGATCTCGCGGATGATGTCAAAGATCCCCTGCACGACCAGCGGCGCAAGGCCGAGGGAGGGTTCGTCCATCATCAGCACCTTCGGACGGGACATCAGCCCGCGGCCGACGGCCAGCATCTGCTGCTCGCCGCCGGAGAGCGTGCCGGCAAGCTGCCAGTTGCGCTCCTTCAGGCGGGGGAAGAGCTCATACACCCACTCGATATCCTTTTCGATCTCCTCCTTATCCTTGCGCAGGTAGGCGCCGATCTTGAGGTTTTCGAGCACGGTCATATCCGGGAACACGCGCCGTCCCTCAGGGACCTGCGCGATGCCCGCGGCGAGAATGGCGTTGATGGGCTTGCCGAGCAGCTGCTCGTTGTTGTAGGTGATGGAGCCGGACTTCGCCTTGACAAGGCCGGAGATGGTACGCAGCGTGGTGGATTTGCCCGCGCCGTTCGCGCCGATGAGGGTGACGATCTTGCCGTCGGGCACCTCCATGTCAATGCCGCGCAGCGCCTGAATGCCGCCGTAGGCGACCTGAAGGTTTTGAATTTTAAGCATCCTCTTCCACCCCCAGATAGGCGTCGATGACGCGCTGGTTATTCTGGATCTCCTCCGGCGTACCGGTGGCGATCAGCTCGCCGAAGTCAATGACGTAGATGCGGTCGGAAATGTCCATGACGAGATCCATGTGGTGCTCGATGAGCAGAATGGTCATGTGGAACTCGTCGCGGATGCGGCCGATGAACTCGGTGAGCTCGTTTGTCTCCTGCGGATTCATGCCGGCAGCAGGCTCGTCGAGCATCAGGAGCTTCGGATGCGTCGCCAGCGCGCGGGCGATCTCCAGCCGGCGCTGCTTGCCGTAGGGCAAAGACGTCGCCAGCTCGTCCTTCACATCCTCCAGGCCCACGATGCGCAGAAGCTCCATGACCTCCTCGCGATGCTGCGCCTCCTCCTTGCGGTTGAGACGGAACGTGGCGGAAAAGACGTTGCTGGTGCGCAGCATATGCTTGGCGATGAGCACATTGTCGAACACGGTCTGGGACTTCCACAGGCGGATGTTCTGGAACGTGCGCGCCATGCCGAGCTTGGTGATCCGGTCGGGCGTAGGGTCGAGCACGGGCAGCTGAACGAATTTCCCGGCCTCCTTGCCCTTGTAATTCTGCTTCATCTTGCCCTGCGGATGGTTGCGAACGATCGGCTCGCCCATGAAGCTGACCTGACCGTTCGTCGGCTCATACACGCCGGTGATGGTGTTGAACGCGGTGGTCTTGCCCGCGCCGTTGGGACCGATGAGCGCGACGATCTCGCCCTCGTTGACCTCAAGGCTCAGGTTGTCGACGGCGACGACGCCGCCGAACTGCATCGTAATATTGTCGAGACGCAGAACGTTTTGGCTCATTTCTCGCCGCCTCCCTTCTTTGTATGACGTCGCAGGAGATCGGGCAGCTCCTTATCGCCCATGATGCCCTTGCGGAAGAAGAGCACAACGACCATGATGATGACGGAGATGACCGCCATGCGGAAGCCGTTCTTGAAGAGGCCCGGCGCCGTGATGCCGAGGAACTCGCCGGTATCCAGACCGCGCAGCAGCCACTCGAGCGCCGCGATGTAGAGGAAGCTCGTGAGCACGCTGCCGGTGATGGAGCCGATGCCGCCGATGACGACCAGCAGCAAGATCTCATAGGTCATGCTGCTTCGGAACGACATCGCCGGCACCGCGCCCATGTACATCGCCAGCATACCGCCGCCGATGCCCGCAAAGAACGAGGAAATGACGAAGGCAAGGCGCTTGTGGTGGGCGAGATTGATGCCCATCGCCTCGGCGGCGACCTCGTCGTCGCGGATGGCCTTGAACGCGCGGCCGTAGGTGGAGTTCACCAGCAGCACAACGCACGCGATGAACACGCCGATGAGCAGCAGGTACGCGGTCGCGCTGCTGAAATCGGGATAGCCCTTGAGAAGGTTCGAGGCGTTGGTCAGCGGACCGATGGCGTTCCATTGGATAATGGTGCGCATGATCTCGGCAAAGCCGAGGGTCGCAATAGCGAGGTAGTCGCTCTTCAGACGCAGCACGGGCAGACCGATCAGATAGGCGAAGAACGCCGCGATCAGACCGCCGACAAGCAGCGCGAGGATCATGCCGACCGCCGAGCCGACCTTGTCACCGAGGAAGCTCGCGAAGATCTCCGGCAGGGAGAACTTCACGATACCGCCGTCAAAATACTGGTATACGCCCGCGCGCTTGGCGACCGGGATGCACAGCACCGCGTAGGAATACGCGCCGAGGAGCATGAAGCCCGCCTGACCGAGGGAGAACAGGCCCGTAAAGCCGTTGAGCAGGTTCATCGAAACGGCGACGAGCGAATAAACCGCCGCCTTCTTGATGACCTTGATCACAATGTGATAGCTCGGGAGCTGGGAGTCGAGGACCATCGTGACCGCCAGCACGACGAACAGGATGAGCGCGGTGAAGATATACTCTTTGCCGATCGTTTTCTTTTTCATCTTCACCCCTCCTTACACCTTGTCCGTGACCTTTTCGCCGAACAGTCCCGTGGGCTTGACGCACAGCACAACGATCAGCAGCGCAAAGGTGAACGCATCGGAGAAGGTGGACTGACCGAGGCCCTTGATGATCTCCTCGCAAAGGCCGATCAGGAACGCGCCGACCACCGCGCCGGGAATGGAGCCGATGCCGCCGAACACCGCCGCGACGAAGGCCTTCAGGCCCGGCATACCGCCGGAGGTGATGGCCACCGTGGGATAGTTCGTGAAGTAGAGCATCGCGCCGACCGCCGCCAGGAACGAGCCGATGACAAAGGTCATGGAAATGACGGAATTGATCTTCACGCCCATGAGCTGCGCCGTCTCAAAGTCCTTGGCGGCGGCACGCATTCCCATGCCGATCTTGGTCTTTTTGATAAGCGCGACGAGCGCAAAGACGAGCGCGATGGTCAGAACGGGCGTCACGACCGTGACGCGCTTGGTGGACGCGCCGAAGAGCGTCACGGTGTCGGAGATCCACGGAATGGGCGTCTTGACCGGCTGCGGCAGGCCGCCGGTCAGGTAGAACGCAAGATTCTGGATGAGGTAGCTCACACCGATGGCGCTGATCATCAGCGACATACGCGGCGCCGTGCGCAGCGGCTTATAGGCCACGCGCTCGATGGCAAAGCCGAGAATGACGGTGAAGATGAGCACCAGCGGGATCGAAATGTACATGGGCATGGACGCGGTGGTGTAGACCATGATCAGGCCTGCCACCATAAAGACATCACCGTGGGCAAAGTTAATGAGGCGCAGAATGCCGTAGACCAGCGTGTAGCCGATGGCGATGAGCGCGTACTGACCTCCCACAGAGATACCGCTGATCAGATACGGTAAAATTCCCTGCATGGAAAACCTCCTGTTGGTAGGATTCGGGGAACGCGAAAAAACGGGGAAAACTTGGCGGGGCGAAAGCCCCGCCAAGTTTGCTGCTTGTGGAGAGATTTGTGGGCTTTTCTCAGTCGATGCCCTGGATCTTCACGAAGTCCCACGCACCGGTCTCGGTGTTGGCGGTCTTGATGTAGGCCGCGTCGCGCTTGGCGTCGCCGATGTCGTCGAAGGAGATCTCGCCGGAGATGCCGGAGTAGGTCACGCCGGGCAGAGCCGCGAGGATGTCGGCGGGCGCGGTGCTGCCGGCAGCCTTGATGGCCTCGAGCGCGGTGAAGTAAGCGTCGTAGCCCATGGCGGTGACGGCGGAGACCATGTCGTTGCCGCCGTTGTTGGTCTGGGCGTCGGCGTTGGCATTCATCCACTCCTTGATGCCGGCGTCGAACTCGGGATTACCACCCTCCTGATAGAAGGTCGTGATCTTAACATCGACATCCTTGCCCTTGGCGGCCTCAACGACCATGTTGCTGTCGAGCGTGTCGCCGCCGAGGATCGTGCCCTCGAAGCCCTGCGCGGCGGCGGCCTCAACGATCAGCTGCGCGTAGTTGATGGAGACGGGGGAGAAAATGACGCCTGCGTTGGCAGCCTTGGCGTTGTTGATGTAGGAAACGAAGTTGGCATTGCCCTCGGGGAAGTTCTCGGCAACGACCTTGCCGCCGAGCTTCTCAAAGGCCTGCGTGAAGTAGTAGATCAGGCCCTGGTCATAGTCGCTGCCGAGCATACCGAGCAGGTAAGCGGTGTCGACGCCCAGCTCCTTGTAGGCGTAGTTCGCAAGAACCGTGCCCTGGAACGGATCGAGGAAGCAGATGCGGAAGTAGACGCTGCAGTCCGAAGTGACCTGCGGGTTGGTGCAGGTCACGCCGATGGCAGGCACGCCGGCCTCGGCGAACACGGTGCCGCCGGCCATGGACACGCCGGAGCCGTAGGAGCCGAGCACGATGCTCACGCCCTTGTTGACCAGCTCAGCGGCCGCGGACGGGCCGTTCTCGGCTGCGGTGCGGTTATCGACGACCTCCAGCTGGACCTTGTAGGTCTCGCCGTTGATGTCCACGGTGGGCTGGACGTAGTTGGCATACTGCATACCCAGCACCTCCTGCTTGCCGCCGGCGCCGTTGTCGCCGGTGAGCGGCTCGAAGACGCCGATCTTCACGACCTTCTCTTCGCCGGTGGTGTTGGGCGTGCCGCCCTCCTGCTGTTCGCCGCCCTTGTCGCCGCAGGCGACCAGTGCGAGCGCCATTGCGAGCGCAAGAACGAGTGCAAGAATTTTCTTCATATTCATATCCTCCTGACTTTCTGCCGCGCTGCCGCGGCAAGCGGGGCGTCCGCCCCTTTGGTTGCAGTTTATTTTATCGAACCGTTGAATGGATTTCAAGCGTCGAATCTGTCAGAATTTTCGGTCGTTTCCGGTCGTTTTCCCACGGCCGCCTTGAAATTTCATGTGCATTTGTCTACGCACCGTGGACTCAAGTCCATTTATTGAGAATATCTATTGCTTTTCTGTTTTTCCCACGAGGACAAATGCTCTTGTCACTTTGCACAATAAAGATTTTCGTAAGAAAAGAAAAAAGTGACGCAGGGAATGGCAAATGCCCGTCCCTGCGTCACTTTTTCCATTCGTCCTTTTGCCCATCAGGCTTTTTCGCCGACCATTCGCTCAAATTCCTCGCCGGTCATCGTCTCGTGGGCGAGCAGATATTCCGCCACGGCGGTCAGCACCTCGCGCCGTGCCGTCAAGATCTCCTCGCAGCGCGCATACGCGCGGTCGATGATGGCCTTGACCTCGTCGTCGATCTCGGCGGCGGTCTTTTCCGAGTAGCTGCGCGTCTGGCCCATCGTCTTGCCGATGAACACCTCGTCGTGCCCGCTCTCAAAGGCGATGGAGCCGAGCTTCTCGCTCATGCCGTAGGCCGTGACCATCTTGCGCGCGATGTGCGAGGCGCGCTCGATGTCGTTCGACGCGCCGGTGGAAATGTCGCCGAGCATCAGCTTCTCCGCCGCACGCCCGCCGAGGAGCGAGACGATCTGCTCCTCCATGTAGCGCTTGGACTGGTAGGAGCGGTCCTCGTCGGGCAGCGAAATGGTCATACCGCCCGCGTGTCCGCGCGGAACGATGGTGATGCGGTGGACGGGCTCGTGCGTCGGCAGCGCGTGCATCACGACGGCATGGCCCGCCTCGTGATAGGCGGTCAGCTTCCGCTCGTGCTCCGGCACAACGCGGCTGCGCTTCTCGGGTCCGGCGAGGACCTTGATCTCCGCCTCCTCGAAGTCCGCCATGGTGATGAATTGGTCGCCGCGGCGCGCGCACAGAAGCGCCGCCTCGTTGGAAAGGTTCTCAAGGTCCGCGCCGGTGAAGCCCGCCGTGCCCCGCGCGACCTTGGCAAGGTCCACGTCCTCGGCAAGCGGCTTGTTGGCGGTGTGGATCTTCAAAACGTCCTCGCGGCCCTTGATGTCGGGATAGCCGACGTAGATCTGGCGGTCAAAGCGGCTGGGGCGCAGCAGCGCGGGGTCGAGAATGTCCGCGCGGTTGGTCGCCGCGAGAACGACCACGCCGTCGTTCGTGCCGAAGCCGTCCATCTCGACGAGCAGCTGGTTGAGCGTCTGCTCGCGCTCGTCGTGACCGCCGCCGAGGCCGGTACCGCGCTGGCGGCCGACCGCGTCGATCTCGTCGATGAAAATAATGCAGGGAGCCGCCTTCTTGGCCTGCTCGAACAGGTCGCGCACGCGGCTTGCGCCGACGCCGACGTACATCTCCACAAAGTCCGAGCCGGAGATGGAGAGGAACTCCACGCCCGCCTCACCCGCGACCGCGCGGGCGAGCAGCGTCTTGCCCGTGCCCGGAGGGCCGACGAGCAGCACGCCCTTGGGAATACGCGCGCCGAGCTCGACAAACCTTTGCGGGTCGCGCAGGAAATCCACGATCTCCGCAAGCTCCTCCTTCTCCTCGTCCGCGCCCGCAACGTCGGCAAAGGTGGTCTTGCGGGCGCTCTCGCTGCCGTGCCGGAAGGTGGCGTTGCCGAACTTCGCCATACGGTCGTTCCCGCCGCCGGAGGCGCGCATGGAGAAAAAGTACCAGATGGCGAACAGCCCCGCGACGGCGATCACATAGGGCAGGGCAATGGCAAGGTAGTTAGGTGAGTGGTTGGCGGAGTAGTTATAGTCCTCCAGAATGCCGGCGGCCTTCTGCTCCGCGACAAGGTCGTTGAGGTCGTCATAGAAAAGGTCGAAGTCGTAGAGCTCCTTCCGGAGCTCCGTCTTGCCATCCACCGCCTCGCGCAGCTTGAGCGTGAGCGTGGTGTCCTGCACGGTGAAGGACTTCACCTTCTCCTGTTCAAAGAGCTGCACGACCTCAGCATAGGAGATCTCCGGCTCCTTGGGGCGGAAGAAATACGAGGCGGCCGAGAGCAACATGAAAACGCACAGCATCCACAGCACATAATTGGGTCGTTTGGTCTGGGTCAAAGGTTTTCCCTCCTTTTGCGGCAGCAGAGTCTGCCTTGAAGAAAAGAGGCGACGAGCGCCTCTTTTCGATTCTTCAAAAAAGTCCTACGGACTTTTTTGATATTTGGATGCGCTTCGCTCTGCGCCTCTCCGCCGCAGCGGCTCGACGCTCACTTCGCGAGATGTGTTATTTCAGACGCGCATGTCGTCAGAAATAACAGTCAAGATCATTTGCGCCGTGCGCGGCGCAAAGCCTGCGGCGCTTTTTCCATCATACGCCGGTCTTACTTGCTGTAGACCTCCGGCTTGAGTACGCCGATGTACGGCATATTGCGGTACTGCTGGGCGTAATCCAGCCCGTAGCCCTTCCCACCGCGCAGGCGCGGCGGGAGCCCTTTGATCTTACTCTGAACGGTACGGAATGAATCCGTCCCGTTCCAAGATTTTGCCTGCGGCAAAATGCTTGTACGCGCTTACGCGCGCCGCCCCTTTCAGGGCGTGTGGGCTACGGCCTTACTTGCTGTAGACCTCCGGCTTGAGCACGCCGATGTACGGCATATTGCGGTACTGCTGGGCGTAATCCAGCCCGTAGCCCACGACGAACTCGTCGGGGACCTCAAAGCCCGCGAGATCGGCCGTGATGGGCTTGACGCGGCGGGCGGGCTTATCGAGCAGGGTGACGACCGTCACGCTCCTGGCGCCCTTGGTGAGGAAATAGTTCTTGAGGAAGTAGAGGGTATTGCCGGAGTCCAGGATATCCTCAATGACCACGATCTCGCGGCCCGTAATGTCCTGCTGCAGGTCGTGCGTGATCTGCACCACGCCGGACGAGGACGTGCCGTTCTGGTAGGACGACACCGCGATGAACTCGATGTCGCTCTTGATCTGGCAGGCGCGGACGATGTCCGCCATGAAGATGAAGCTGCCCTTGAGCACGCCGAGGAACAGCGGGTTGCGGTCCTTGAACTGCTCGTAGAGCGTGTCGCCCATCTCCTGCACGCGCGTCCTGATCTGCTCCTCGCTGTAGAGCACCTTCAGCATATCCTGATCCATCATGCTTTTCGCCATAGTTTTTCCCTCTCCCATTGTTTTATGTTTGTTTTTTCGGAGACTCACTCCGCGGTTTTCTCAAAGGTCAATACACACATGCTCTCGCCGTCGCCCGGCAGAAACAGCGCGTCCGTGCCGATGCCGTACACCGCAGCGACCGCGCCGCCCGAGCGGATGACCGGCGTTTGCTCCCGCTCATCCGGCGAAAAGCCGCGCTCAGCGAAGAGCCGCTTGAGGCTCCGCGAGCCGCGCGAGACGGGCAGCGTCATGCTCTCCCGCGCGTCCCACGCGCCGACCGAGAGCGGCGCGTCCAGAGCGGCACCTCTTAATATAACGGTATTTTCAGAATTTTCAACCGTTTTTTCGCATTTTCGGCAGGTGATGGCAAAGCCGCCCCACCGGACGGTCTCCCCTGCGCGGAGCAAAACGCGCTCCGGCGTTTCCCTCCGGTGTGCGCAGAGCGTCAACACGCCGTCCGCGCACCGCGCGGTCACGCTGCCGGGCAGGTCGAGCTGCGCTGTCCCGCTTCCCGCGCAAAGCGCGGCAAGCGCGTCGTAGTGCGCGGCGGTGAAGTCCTTCTTCCCCGCGCCGAGCGCGTCGAGCGCAAGGCGCAGCACCCTCGGCCGCAGGACCGCGGGTGCCTGCGCGACCGCCGCGCAGGGCAGCGTCACCGCTCCGGCCTCCGTTTTCAGCTCCGTCAGATAAGCGGCGGCAAGGGTGTCGAGGTATTCATCCTCCTGCCGCAGGCGCAGCGCCGTCTCGCTGATGTGCTCGACCGCCTGCGCGTTGACATGGCAGAGCCGCGGCAGCACCTCCGCGCGGATAAAGTTGCGCGTGAGCGCGGTGTCCGCGTTGGTCGCGTCCGTGCGATAGGGCACATGATGCTCCTTCGCGTAGGCGGCAAGCTCCTCCCGCGTCAGGCAGAGGAAGGGGCGCACCAGCCTGCCGTTTTTCGGCGCGATGCCCGCAAGGCCCGCCATGCCCGTGCCGCGGGCAAGGTGAAAGAGCACCGTTTCGGCGTTGTCGTTCGCGTGATGGGCGGTGACGATGCGCGCCGCGCCGGTCTGACCGGCGACGGAGTTAAGAAAGTCATAGCGCAGCTTGCGCGCCGCCTCCTCGATTGTCAGGCCGTTCTCCCCGGCGTAGGCCGCCACATCGCCCGTGCCGACGCACAGCGGGATGCGCCGCGCTGCGCACCACGCACGCACGAGGTCCTCGTCCATGTCGGCCTCCTGCCCGCGCAGCTGATGGTTGTAGTGCGCCGCGCACACGCGGTAGCCGTTTTCGTATAAAAAGTCCAGCAGACACATCGAGTCCATGCCGCCCGAGGCCGCCGCGAGCAGCAGCTCATAGCGCGGCAGCAGATCGAAGCGCTGCACAAAGTCCAGTACCTTTTTCATTCGTCCTCGTACCGCCTTTCGAGCGTGCCGAAGGTCGTGTACTCCGGCATCCAGCGCAGCTCGACCTTGCCGGTCTCGCCGTGGCGGTTCTTGGCGACGATACACTCGGCAATGTTGTGCTTTTCGGAATCCTCGTTGTAATAGTCGTCGCGGTAGAGAAAGAGCACAATGTCCGCGTCCTGCTCGATCGCGCCGGATTCACGCAGGTCGGAGAGCATGGGGCGCTTGTCGTCGCGCTTTTCGTTCGCGCGCGAGAGCTGCGAAAGGCAGAGCACAGGGACCTGCAATTCCTTCGCCATGATCTTGAGCATACGTGAAATGTCGCTCACCGCCTGCTGGCGGTTTTCGCCGCTGTAGCCCTTCCCGCCGGCGGAGGTCATCAGCTGAAGATAGTCGATGACGACGAGGCCGAGGTTTTCGATGCGGCGGCATTTGGCGTTCATGTCCGCGACGGTGAGGAGCGGATTGTCGTCGATCTTGATGTCCGTGCGGCTGAGCGTCGAGGCCGCCTCCGCGATCTTCACCCAGTCGCTCTCGCGCAGATTGCCGGAGATGAGCCGTCCGTTCTCCACCAGCGCCTCGTTGGACAGCACGCGCGTGACGAGCTGTTCCTTGGACATTTCCAGGGAAAAGACCGCGACCGCCTTGCCGCTCGCCTTGGCGACATTGAGCGCCACATTAAGCGCAAAACTGGTCTTGCCCATACCGGGTCTTGCCGCCAAAAGAATGAGGTCAGATTTGCTCAGGCCGTTGATCTTGTCGTCCACGGCGCTCAGGCCCGTGGAAAGGCCCGGCAGCGTCTTGCCGCCGGTGGCGGAAAGCTCGGCGAGATGGTCGAGCACGCCCTGCAGCACCACGCTGATCTGCTCCATATTCTGTGCGCTGCGCCCGCGGCGCACCGCGTAGATCTTCTGCTCGGCGGCGTCGAGCACGGCGGAGGCTCCGCCCGTGCCGTCCTGCACCATGCCAGTGATGTCGCTCGCCACGGTCGCGATCGCGCGCAGCAGCGCCTTGTCGCGCACGATGTCGGCGTATTCATTAACGTTCGCGGAGGTTGGCGTGACCTCCATGAGCTGCACAAGATAATTGCGCGTGGTATTTTCGTCATAGGTGCCGTTGCGCTCCATCTCGCCCGCGACGGTCACGCCGTCGATGGGCTTGGAGTAGAGGAACATGGAATAGATCGTCTCGAAGATCTCCCGGTTCTGGCGCAGGTAGAAATCCTCGGGGCGCAGCTTTTCCATCACGTCCTTAATGCAGTTCGCGTCGATGAGCATCGAGCCGAGCACCGCCTGCTCCGCCTCGAGCGAGTGCGGCATCTGGCGGTAGAGCAGTTCGTCCATCGCAGGGCACCTCTTTTCTGCGTAAAGTCTGGCTTATTCCTCCGCCACGGTCACGGTGAACTTCCCGCTGACCTCGTAGCCGAGCTTCGCGCGGATCTCGTAGCTGCCGAACGCCTTGATCGGCTCGTCAAGCACGATCTTCTGCTTGCCGACGTCCAGGCCGAACTGTGCCATGAGCGCCTCGGAGATCTCCTTGCCGGTGATGGCGCCGAAGAGCTTGCCGTTCGCGCCGCCCTTGGCGGTGATCTTCACGGTGCAGTTACGCAGCTTGTCCGCGGTCTCCACGGCGGCGGCGCGGTTCGCCGCCTCCTCGGCACGGCGCGCCTTTTCCTTGAGGTTCATGGTGTTGATGGCGTCCGCCGTGGCGGGGATGGCCAGCTTGCGCGGCAGCAGATAGTTGCGGGCGTAGCCCTCCGCCGCGTCGATCATCTGGCCCTTCTTGCCCTGACCTCTGACGTCCTGCTGTAAAATCACTTTCATCGTTCTATCCTCCTGATGGTGGTTTTTTATCCTTCCAAATACTGGTCGATGGCGGCGATGAGCTGCTCGCGCACCGCGTCCACCGTCCCGTCCGGGATCTGTCCGCCCGCGGTGGTGGAGTTTCCGCCGCCGCCGAGCTTTTCCATAATGAGCTGCACGTTGATCTCGCCGAGCGAGCGCGCCGACAGATTCACGCCCGTATCGTGCTTGAAGAGCACGAACGACGCGCGCACGCCGCGCAGCGTCAGCAGCTCGTCGGCGGCCTTGGCCGCGGTCACGCGGTCGATGTCCTGCTCCACCGCCGCGATGGCAATGTCGTTGTGATACAGCTCCGCGTGGCGGATGATGTCATAGCGCTCGATCATGTCGGAAAGCGTTCCCTGGAACAGGCGCTGCACGTCCGCCGTGTCCACGCCCGCGCGGCGCAGCAGCGCCGCGGCCTCAAAGGTGCGTCCGCCGGTGCGCATGGTAAAGTTCTTCGTATCGAGCACGATGCCCGCGAACAGGGCCTCGGCCTCGGCGCGCAGCAGATCGCCGGGGTCAATGAGATATTGCAGCAGCTCGCTCACCAGCTCCGATGCCGACGAGGCATACGGCTCGTGGAAGTTGAGCGCAGCGGATTCAATATAGCTCGCCGCCCGGCGGTGATGGTCGATGACCGCCACGCGGTTGCAGGTGTCGAGCAGCTGCTCGGACTCCACGAAGTCGGGGCGGTTGGTGTCCACCACCACGAGCAGCGCGCCGGGCTGTGCCTTGATGAAGGCGTCGCTGCCGCTGATGAAGGCGTCCTTATACTCCGGCAGCGCGGCAAGGCGCTTGAGGATCGGGCCGGCGGCATTGTCGTCCATGTCAATGACGATCTGCGCCTTCTTGCCGCGCTTGCGCGCGATGCAGCACACGCCCGCCGCCGCGCCGACGGCGTCGAAGTCGGCGTGCTTATGGCCCATGATAAAGACCTGACTGGCATCGGAGATCAGCTCGCCGAGGGCGTTGGCCATCACGCGGGACTTGACCTTCGTGCGCTTTTCGGTGGACTTTGTCTTGCCGCCGTAGAACTCAAAATCGAGGCGGTTGCGCACGACGACCTGATCGCCGCCGCGCGAGAGCGCCATCTCGATGGACAGGCCCGCGTTCTTGAAAAGCGTCTCGTAATCGTCCGCGTCCTTGCCGACGCCGATGGAGAGCGTCGCGGCGACGCCGTCCTCGGTGACGACGGAGCGCACCGCGTCGAGCACGCTGAACTTGCCCTCGAGCAGCGTATTGTAATGCTTTTCCGTCAGCAGCAGCAAATAGCGGTTGCGGTCGTACTTGCACAAAAGCCCCTGCGTGCCCGACACCCACGCGCTGATCTTTTCGTCGATCTGCGCGAGCACGGACGAGCGCGCCGCCTCGGTGCCGGCCTTCATCAGCTCCTCGTAGTTATCGAGCATGAGCACGGCCACGATGGGGCGGTTCTCCTCGCTCTTTTTCCTGAGCTCGTCCTGCTCGGTCACGTCCATCCAATAGGTCAGCGCGAGAAGTCCGCGCGCACCGCTGCGGCCGCTCGGATGCGTGAGACTGCCGAACACGCGGAAGTGCCGGTTGTTGACGACGACCGTTTCGGGGCATTCGCTCTTTCCCTCCAGCAGCCATTGGGCAGGGAAGCCGGGCAGCGTATCCTCCAGCCGGTTATCGAACAGATTCTCCCTCATGCCCGTGAGCTGGAGGAAGCTCTCGTTGCTCCACAGCACCTCCTGCGTATCGGGCCGGAAGACCATCATGGCAAAGGGGGCCGAGAGCATGGAGGACTTGCCCGCGCTCGCCACATCGTCGGTCATATCCTCGACGTAGCGCTGGATGCCCTCGCGGCGCTTTTGCGCCGTGCGGCGGAAATAGACGTAGGTGAGCGCCATCACACCGGCTTCAACAAGGCCGAGGATCGGCTCGATCCACAGCGTCACCGCGCAGAAGACCGCGGCAAGAAGAAAATACAGCCGCATATTCGGCTCGGTCAGCTTATTGACTTTCTTACTCATAAGGCATCCTCCCCGCTTCATCGGCGGCACAAAGGCGGAACAAATACGGATAGATACTATATTGTAGCACACGGGCGCGCAAGGGTGCAATAGGCTTTCCGATAAAAAATTCGTCCGGAAAAGGGGCGCATGAAAAAAAGTGTGTACTTTTTCCAAAAAACGTGGTATACTATAAAAACACAAATTGTATTGAGCCGCCATCGCGCGGTTTGAATAGAGCACAAGTCCATAGTAAAAACGATCAGGGCGCCGATGGTGCGATGCGCTCCGCGGAACAGGGCGGAGCGCGCAGCACGGACGCCGTTGTTTCCGTGCGGTCATTTCCGCGCGGCGTGGACCGAATGCTCACCCAATTTTTGAAGATTCATAAGGAGTGAATGCATTTTGGCAGAAAATTTGAAGATCATCCCGCTCGGCGGGCTGAACGAGATCGGCAAGAACATGACCGTGTATGAGTACGGCGGCGAGATCATCGTCGTGGACTGCGGCATGGCCTTTCCCGGCGACGATATGTACGGCATCGACCTTGTCATTCCCGACGTGAGCTACCTCACCAAGCACAAGAACCGCATCCGCGGTCTGTTCATCACCCACGGCCACGAGGACCATATCGGGGCCATCCCCTACGTCCTCAAGCAGGTCAATATGCCTATTTACTGTACCCGCCTGACCGCGGGACTGATCCGCCTGAAGCTCGAGGAGCACGGGCTTTTGAAGTCCACCAAGATCGTCACGGTCGAAAGCGGCATGACGGTCAAGGCCGGCAAGTTCAGCGTGGAGTTCATTCATGTGAACCACTCCATCGCGGACAGCGTGGCGTTTGCCATCCACACTGGGCTTGGCACCGTCGTCCACACGGGCGACTTCAAGATCGACTCCACGCCCATCGACGGCGAGGTCATCGACCTCGCGCGCTTCGGTGAGTTGGGCAAGCAGGGCGTGCTCGCGCTGCTCGCGGACTCCACGAACGTCGAGCGCCCCGGCTACACGATGAGCGAGCGCACGGTCGGCAAGACCTTCGACCGGCTCTTTGCCGGCTGCAAGCAGCGCATCATCGTCACGACCTTTGCCTCCAACGTCCACCGCATCCAGCAGGTCATCGACGCGGCGGCGGCGGTCGGCCGCAAGGTCGCCGTCACGGGCCGCAGCATGGAAAATGTCACCAAGGTCGCGGTCGATCTCGGCTACATGAAGCTGCCCAAGAACACCGTGATGGACATCAACAAGATCAAGGCGCTCCCGCTCGATAAGCAGGTCATCGTGACCACCGGCTCGCAGGGCGAGGAGATGAGCGCGCTCTACCGCATGGCGTTTTCCCAGCACAAGCAGATCGAGGTCGGCCCCGGCGACCGCGTCATCATCTCGGCTTCCGCCATTCCCGGCAATGAGAACACCGTCTCGCGCGTCATCAACGAGCTGTTCCGCAAGGGCGTCGAGGTCATTTACGACCGCGCGGATATGCTCCACGTCTCCGGCCATGCCTGTCAGGAGGAGCTGAAGATCATCCACGCGCTCACAAAGCCGAAGTATTTTATCCCCGTACACGGCGAGCAGCGTATGCTGCAGATCCATAAGAACCTTGCCATGTCCATGGGCATGGACCGCAAGAACATCGCCATCTGCGAAAACGGCGACGCGGTGGAGATCACCGCCCGCACGATGAAGCTCGTGCCGGGCATGGCGCCCGCCGGCGAGATCTTCGTGGACGGCAGCGGTGTGGGCGACGTCGGCGCGGTCGTCCTGCGCGACCGCAAGCACCTTGCCGAGGACGGCATGGTGGTGGTCGTGCTGCCCATCTCCGCGCACGACGGCTATATGCTCGCCGAGCCTGAGATCATCACCCGCGGCTTCATCTACGTCAAGGAGTCCGAGGAGCTGATGAATGAGCTCAAGACCGTGGTCATGTCCGCCGCCGAGGGTGTGCTGGGCCGCCGCAGCCGTGACATCGGCGAGCTCAAGGGCGCGATCAAATCGGGCGTGAGCAACTACCTGTTCAAAACGACCAAGCGCAGCCCGATGGTCATTCCCGTCATCACAAAGCTGTAAAGAGTCAAGCAAAAAGCAGAGCGTTCCGCGGAACGCTCTGCTTTTTCAAAAGGCGGCGGAATGGCTTGCGTTTTGCGCCCCAGCGTGATAGAATGTTTTGCTGAAAAATAAAAGGAGGTTTTCCTTTATGAAATTAGGTATCGGAGGACCGCTACCTGATTTTATATCTCAATAATCCTCAATAAATACGAATATTACTTGATTTGAAGCGGATTTTGGAACAAACCAACCATATATAACTTCATGTTTTCCTATGCTACTCTATACGAAAATGGCGTAAAAATGGCGTAGAAAAAACTTACACGAGGGATATAGGTACGCCGCTGCTACAAATCAGTTTTCCAACAGGTGTGGGACGCTAACAACTCCCACGCCTGTTTTTTGTTGTCCTTCGGGGCAAATATCGGGGATATTATCGCTTGTGCGCCGTTTATTTTTCTCTGCCATATTACCCACCCTACATTTCACTTATCTGCCCCTTTGTGCGTTACAATCTGCAAATACCCGCCTTTATTTAAGCAAGGGGCAAGCCCATAATGAGCTTGCCCCACTGTCATTCGGAAGTTCAGACGGTGAACAATCCGTTCACCGATTTATTCCTCGCTTTCATTATCGCTGGCGGCATTTCTATAATCCTCCTGCACACCCTCGGAGAGGTCAAAACACATCGTTTTTGCGTCTGCGACCCAAAAGCCACGCACACGATAGCGTTTATCGCTTTGCCAAACGCCCTCCATAGCGGCACGAATGGGGTCAACCAGATTCTTGTTGGTGATGCTGACCGTGGCCTTCTGCTCACCCTTCGGCTTGGAGAACTTGTAGCCCCTCTGCTCACTACTCTTACACATACGAACCGCAAAAACCTTGTTTTTTGCGTCAAGCTGGCACAGGACAAAAGCAGGATAGTTCAGGTCATCAAGTACCTTTTTCGTAAAGGTGACACCGTTCTGGTTAATGAAAATGTCGGGGTATGCGTTGGTGTTCGCATCAAGGATCTCAAAGTTCAGTGCGTTAAAATCAAATTTCATAATGGATTTTCCTTTCGGTATTAGAGATTTTTCAGCTCTTTCAGCAGTTCGCGGCGTTCCGAAGCTGTCCAGCGCGGGTCTAAAATGATATACCCTCTGAAATACTTGTCTTTAGAACGTGTGACCGTGAACCGCTTTGGCATAGCGTGTAGCCTTGCCGATTTGCCGGGTAGTGGCTTTTCATCTAAAATCTGTTGCACCTTCTGCCAATCGGATTTTTTTATGATTGCTGTGTGGTGTTCCTCTTTGAAATACTTGTTGAGCATAGTGTTTTTCACTGACTTATGCTCCCGAAAATCAATCGTACAAGTTTTCTGCATGAGTGCGTCCCCGCAATATTTCTCGTTCCGGAGAATACCGCGAATAGTAGCAGCCCGCCAAAAATCTTTCCCTTTAGGCGATTTGATGCCTTGCTCGGTCAGCGCGGCGGCAATTTCTGCGGGGTTGCACCTTCCAAACAGCTTTCGTAGATGTACTCAACAATCTTTGCTTCTGTTGGCTCGATCAGCAATCGTCCGAAGTGGTCCCAATAGTAGCCAAGCGTGTTTATCACCGAGAATTGGTAGATACCCTCTGCCATGCGCCAGCGAATACCGTTTTTGATGGCTTCGCTCTTTTGCTGTGATTCCAATTCTGCAAGTGCTGACAAGACCGCTATCAGTAGATTGTTGCTGCCATCCCCGATAGAGGACAGCCCTTCGCTTTCAAATCGCACCGGGACAGGTGGAGTCAAGGCGTTCAGAGTACGCAAATTGTTCAAAATATCAACCGTATTTCTACCAAAGCGATTTATGCCCTTTGTCAAAATTAGGTCAATCTTGCTGCTTTTGCGTCATCAATCATGTCCTTAAATCCCTGCCGCTTGTTCGTGGAAGTGCCGCTTACGCCGTAATCTTGATAGATTTTTACTAACTCCCAATCGGGATTGCTCTCAATTTTGGATTTGAAATAGACAATTTGCATCTCAAAACTGCCTACTTGCTGTTCTTCCTGTGTGCTGACACGGACATAAGCTGCAACACGCATTTTTCGGGGAGTCTGCCCTTGCGCTTGTACGGCTGGGGGTGGCGGTATTATAATTACACCGCCGCTTTCCCGATTCTTGCGGATTCCGTCATGTATGCGCTCCTTGCGTTCCTCCCGATTATCGGCGCGAGTCTTTTTTTCGGCGGGACTGCTCTATCTCTTGAGGGTCAAGTTTCTTTGCCATATAAGCCCTCCCTTGCAGATATACGGATATTCCCGATGTGGTTCATAGGCGGCGCACCTCCTCGCTTACTGTTTTTCATTGGACAATTAACCTCCTTGCTGATTGTTATTCTACCCTGCGGCGCATGAGCCAGGGGGTCACAAAAAGAAAACGAGCAGCAGAATTGCTCCTGCTGCCCGAATCGGCACTGCTTCTTATCGGGGGTAGATTTTATCGCCCCCTGCAAGTGACGGATATATGGTTATTTGATTTACAATGCCTTAACCGTGTCGATAAACTGGCTCATGCTCACCGCACCCGGCAAGAGGTTTTCCTCATTCTCAAACACCATGTAATAGCGGAAATTCTTGCCCGCTGCTGTGCGCCACGCTTGACCGAGTGCGATTTTCTCCCGGCTGTCATCATTTTTCAGATGTTCGCCCTTAGTTTCCGCACAGATGAGCTTGCCGCTCTGGGTCATAATCAGAATATCGGGGTAGTGCTTGATAAAGCCGTTAATTGCAAAGCCCTGACGGGCAATATTCCTGTGCCACCAGCGGACATTCGGCAGGGCGGTCAACTCCACAATCAACTTCTGTTCCAGTTTGTTCATGTCACCGTCCTCTGCTGCATACAGAGAACGGGCATATATGTCGGTATATGTGGCAGGATGGATGGACGGGGCGCAGACGGAAATAGGGCTTGCAGACAATGCGCTCCGTTTCCAGCCACTTTTCAAAGGTTTCCCGATAGTGGGCTTCCAGCAGCGTTTCAATTTTGGCGCGGATCTTCGCCGCATAGCCCAGCGGAGATTTCTCCATGGCGGCAAGCTGTGCCTTGTCCATATCGTCCACAATGCGGTTTATGTAGGCTTTCAGTTCGGCAGCGTCTACCATGTTCAGCTTGTTAAGCTGATTGAACATCATATCCTTGCATTGACGTACCCGGCTCTCCGGCGGCAGATTGTTGAACCACTCCTTGAAGTACCGCTGCTCGGCGCTCTCCATCTTGAACACCTTCGGCAAACCGCCGTCCTGCTCCCGCACGTCGATTTCGCGGATTTCATCGTCTGCGGCGGCAAAATCAACGTCGTATGCCTTGCCCTTGAGGGTAAAGCCCTCTGCCAGCATTTCCTTGTCCAGCAATTCAAAAGAACCGTCCGTAAAAAAAGATTGCTCAATTTTCAGGAAAAACTGTGGGATTTGCAGCGTTTCAATATCCTCCCGGAACTGCGGATTCACCTGAAATGATTTCACTTTATCCCGTACCTCCCACGGAAGATTATCCATCACCGGATCGTTGCCGGTCTGCTGAATTGCATCTGTGTACGCCTTTTCGACCTCTACGGCAGCGTCCAGCATGGTGTCAGCTTTCGGGGTGATTTCGGGCGTTTTGTGCCTGTTCTCTGCGTCGCTCTAACTCTGCCCCGATAGATTTATCGTCCAGCCATGAAAAATCGTCCTCTGCGGTTTCCGGTTCGGATATTCCTTGCGGGTCAAGCAGCGTGATTTGCTCCGCTGTCTGTTCGTGCTTTCGGTTTTATAGCCTCACCGATCCGATAGTCCTTATCGCTGAATCCCGCGCTGTTCAAGCCCTTGACTATATGCGCCACAGTATTGTTGAAGTCGTTGGAAGAAGTCAGCACATAGGACATATTGAGTGCGCTCTGTGTGTGCTGGCTCGTATGGGGCAGACGGAGAATCCGTCCTAAAATCTGCTCCACGTCAACCTGACTGGTCTTATTTGCGAGAGACGCAAGGATATAGGCAAAGGGGCAATCCCAGCCCTCTTTCAGCGCATTGACCGTGATAATGTAGCGAATCGGACAGCTTAGGGACATCAACTCCACATTTTTCAGCTCGTTCACATCAGCGGTTCGAATGGCAATTTGCTCGGCGGGGATTCCCTTGTCCACCAGTTTGTCCCGCAGTTTTTCAAAGGTTGTCGCGTCCTCCTTGCCTTTCGGCTGTGCCTGAAACAGTGCGATAGGACGGATATATTTGCCCGTCTTGGCGTACTCCGCATCTGCGATTTCTTCCAGTTTGTTCCGCAGGTCGATCGCGTCAATCAGTACCTCGGATTGGCTGTCCCGGTTATAGACGATCACGGGCAGTTTGACCATGTGTTCGTTTTTCAGCTGCACCGCGTCCACATAGGAGATGATATTGCTCTCCTTTTTCGGCGTGGCGGTCAAATCCAGCACAAAGCAGGGATTGAAGTTTTCCAGCATTTCAAGGCTCAATTCCGACCGGGCATGGTGGCTCTCGTCCACGATGACAAGCGGGTTAAGCTGGTTGATAATCTGGAACAGTGCGGTCTCATCCGCTTTTTCAATGGGGCTGTCGGGCTTACCCAGCACTTTTGCAAACGAAGCAAGGTTGCTGTTCTCCTGATAGGCTTTCAAGACCTCCTTGCCGCGCCCGCGGAAGGAGTCGTAGGACAGCACCATGATAGAAAGCTGCTCCGCCACGGCAGTCGGGTTGAAGTTCTGACCGTTCAAAAGCTCCTGCTTGGTGTAGACCTCCACACGCCCGCCGAAATCCACATCAATCTTCTGACGGTAGGGGTGGGATGTGTCTTTCAGGGCTTTCGCCGTCTGCGTCAAAATCGCATCCGATGGAACAAGCCACACGACCGCCTTTGTCTTGGTAGCTGGGGAGCGCGTCAAAACACCGGGCGAACGGCGTTGCAGGCAATAAAGGTCTTGCCGCCGCCCGTCGGCACCTTGAAGCAAAGGTTCGGGACACCGGGTATCACGTTTTGGTATAGCCCTAAAGCCGGGGCTGATTTCTCCTGCCAAAACAGGCGAAACGCCGCTGCGTCACTCTTTGTTTCGTTCAGCAGTTCAAGATAGCGGGTCAAGTCCGCTATCACCTTTTGGATTGCCGCCGCTGGGCGGGGCATAGGGCTGCTTGGTTTCCATGAACCAGATGTATTCCCGGATTTTCTCCGGGGCAACCGCTTCATTCAGGCAATCTCCCACAAGCAGCGGTTCACCCAAGTCATAGAAGCTGAAATTGCCGCCCGTGCCCTCCACGGCGTTTTTCCCCTCGCCGTAGCCCTTGATTACGCGCTTGACGCGCTCGGCGGTGATGCTGTCGGCGTAGTCCATCATCTCGACAAGAATGAACTTGCGGTGACCGCCGTCAGAATTCAAGTTCAAAACTGCTTGTCCTGTTGTCCCTGATCCTGCAAAACTGTCCAAAACAATATCGTCATCATGCGTGATTGTTCTGATAGCCTCCATCACATACTCAACTGATTTAGGTTGCGGAAAATCATTTTTATTTGCTCCGGGAAAAATCTGACCAAAAGCGACCTGCCCTTTTTCGGTAAAAAATTGCGGATTATTCCAGATAGTGAACAGCTTTTGCCTGACGGTTTCGCCATCTGTTGCAGCGTAAGATTTGCGATAGATTTTCCACGCACCGGCTTTCTTTTGTGCAACAAGCAGTTGTGTGCTTTTTGATGCCAATTCAGTACCCCATGTCCAGCAGCCCTCATACCCATCGGGCCAAGTCGGGTATATTTCAATGTTGTGCTGTTCATCTTTTTCAAGGCTAACTGTCCCATCATCAGCATTTGCGTATATTGGATACCAGAGATTCGGACGGTTTTCTTTGCCAAACTCACGATGTGTGTTTCTTAATTCCAGCAAACGGTATTTGCCGCCCGCATCGGACAATTTGTAATCCTTTTCAATTTTGGCATCGTCTTTCTCCACACTAAACCATCCAGCGGGAACAGCGGACTTTGTATAAACCAGCAGA
>VOFG01004015.1_pt1 | contig 90543 bp, 98 predicted proteins | sample 5384171 | NCBI WGS metagenome assembly VOFG01 (sample SAMN12384726, study PRJNA508395) | human gut metagenome | isolation source: healthy gut F | host: Homo sapiens
ATTCTGCGCGCAGCTTGGGATGCACATCGCGTCGATGAAGTAGTTCGTGCGCTCCGGGTAATAGAACCGGAGATCAACGCCGTCCGCCTGCGCGTCGAGCATGGTGAAGTAGTCCCCCGCGTAGTATGCCGCTATCGCCGCCTCGCCGGACTCCATCATATTATATACCTCGTCCATGACGTAGCTCTTCACGAGCGGGGACTGGCGCTTGAGTTCTGCGAGCGCAGCGTCCCACTCGGCGCGGTCGGTGCTGTTGACATCGAGACCGAGCTTATACTGCGCCGTGGCAAAGGCGTCGCGGGAGTTGTTGAATTGCAGTATCTCCCCGGCGTATTTGTCGTTCCACATGAGGTCCCAGTCGTCCGCGTCCGCCGGGTCGACGACCGCGGCGTTATATATCACGCCGACAACTCCGTAGGTATACGGCACGGTGTACATATGGTCCGGGTCATAGTAAAGCCCGTGGAAGCTCTCGTCGATATTCGCGTAGTTCGGGATATTGTCAAAGTCGAGCGGGAGGAGCATGCCCTCATCCTTCATACGCGCGATCATATAGTCCGACGGGATGACCACGTCAAAGCTCACAGCGCCACTCTTGAGCTTGGCATACATATCCTCGTTGCTGGCAAAGGTGGTGTAGTTGACCTTGACCTTCCGTCCGTAGGTCTCCTCATACCACTGCTCGAACGCCTTGATGGTGTTGAGCGAGTCGTCCGACCCGTCGGAGATGTATTCGCCCCAGTTGTAGACGTTCAGCTCCTGCGTGCCATTGCCCGCGAGGACGAGCACCGCGATGCCCGCCGCGGCGAGCACCCCGCCGATGACGCCCGCCGCAACGCGCTCGGAGCGTCTGCGCTCGCGCTTGGCCTTCCTGGGCTTCGCGTCGTCGTCGACAAGGTTCGTGAGGATCAGAAGGGCGAGGATGACGAAGAAGATGATGGTCGCCAGCGCGTACATCTTCGGCGTGACGGTCTTTTTCGTCATGCTGTATATGCGTATGGGCAGCGTTTCAAACCCGTTGCCGGAGGTAAAGTAGCTGATGACAAAGTCGTCGAGCGAGAGCGTGAACGCCATGATGAAGCCCGTCACGACGCCCGGCATTATCTCCGGTATCTCCACCTTCATGAACGCCTGCACCGGCGTGCAGCCGAGGTCCATCGCCGCCTCCGGAAGTGCCCTGTCCATCTGGCGCAGCTTTGGCAGCACCTGCAGAATGACATATGGCAGGCAGAACGTCACGTGCGCGATGAGCATCGTCCAGAAGCTCAGGCTCGTCGCCGCGCCGAACAGCCGCCCCACGAACACGAACATCAGCATCAGCGATATGCCGGTGATGATGTCCGGGTTTACCATGGGGATATTCGTGACGGTGTCCATCGCCGCGCGCATCGCACGATTGCGGAGCTTGTTTATACCCACGGCGGCCGCCGTGCCCATGACGGTGGAGATCACCGCCGCGCACAGTGCGAGCACAAGGGTGTTACGCACAGCGCCCAGCGTCTCCGCGTCGCGGAACAGCTCCCTGTACCAGTTGAGCGAGAAGCCGGAGAACACGGAGAGGCTCTTCGCCTCGTTGAACGAGAACACCAGAAGTATCGCAATGGGCGCGAAGAGGAAGAGCATTATCAGCGCCGTGTATACCTTGGACATTTTTTTCATTACGCCTTGCCTCCTCTCACGCTGCCGTGCGCGGCGGCGTGCTGCATCAGCGCCATGCACGCCAGCAGTATCACCATCAGTATGAACGCGATCGCCGCGGCAAAGTGCAGGTTGTTGGCAACGTACTGCCCCTCTATCGCGTCGCCGATGAGGTAGAACTTGCCGTTGCCGAGCTTCTGGGAAATATAGAACGTGGAGATGGACGGGATGAGCACCATGTTCACGCCGGAGATAACGCCCGGCAGGCTCAGCGGCCATATCACGCGGCGCAGCACGCCCGCGCTGTTGCAGCCGAGGTCGCGCGCCGCCTCGATGAGGCGCGTGTCCATCTTCGCCATGATGGAGTATATCGGCAGTATCATGTACGGGAAGTAGTCATACACCATGCCAATCACGACTGCCGCCTCCGTGCCGATGACGTGGATGCGCCCCAGCCCCAGCGCAGAGAGAAAGCCGTTGAGAATGCCGGTGTCCTGCAATATGGTCATCCATGCGTAGGTGCGGATGAGGAAGTTCATCCACATGGGGATCATGATGAGCGTTATCATTATCTTCTGCGCTCTCGCCTCGGCGCGGGCGATGATGTACGCCATGGGGTAGCCGAGGATGAGGCATATGAGCGTGGAGATCACGGCGAGCTTCAGCGAGCGCAGGAAAATGACGATATACGTGTGCACTTCTCCCGCATCCGTCGCCGAGGTCGCGGTGAAAAACCGCGCGACGTTGTCGAACGTGAAATTGAAGCTGTTGTCGGTAAAGGCGTAGTACGCCACGAAGAACAGCGGCACCACGATGAACAGCACCGCCCACACCGAGTACGGCGCGAGAGTCAGCCGCTGGATAAGCCCCGCGCGGCGGGCATTGGCATTTGCGTTCATTCTTCGCTCTCACTTTCCGCGTCGCTCAGCTCGTCGAGCTCATTGGAGAAGGACGAGTAGTCGCCGTACATGCCGGAGTATTCGGATTTCTTCATTATATGTATCGCGTCCGGCTCGATGTAGAGCCCGATATGCTCGTCCACATCCACAAAGTCCGTGGTCTGGATCATCCACTTGAAGCCGTTGATGTCCACGATTATCTCATAGTGCACGCCGAGGAACGTCACGGACGTGACGACGCCGCGCAGCATGCCGCGCTCCTCCGGCACGATGTCCACATCCTCCGGGCGCACAACAACGTCCACCGCCTCGCGCTTTTCAAACCCGAAGTCGACGCACTCGAACGTGTGCCCGGAAAACGCGACCTTGTAGTCTGCGAGCATAACGCCGTCGACAATGTTGCTCTCGCCGATGAAGTCCGCCACGAAAGCGTTCTGCGGCTCATTGTATATATCAATGGGCGTGCCTATCTGCTGGATGCGCCCCTCGGACATGACGACCACGGTGTCGGACATGCTCAGCGCCTCCTCCTGGTCGTGCGTGACGAACACGAAGGTTATCCCCGTCGCCTTCTGTATCTTTTTCAGCTCCGCCTGCATGTCCTTGCGCAGCTTCAGGTCGAGCGCCGCCAGCGGCTCGTCCAGCAGCAGCACCTTAGGGCTGCTTATGAGCGCGCGCGCGATTGCAACGCGCTGCTGCTGTCCGCCGGAAAGGCTCGTGACGCTGCGGTTTTCAAACCCCGTCAGCGCGACCATCGCCAGCATTTCCTGCACGCGCGCGGCTATCTCCTCGCGTGCTGCCTTCTTCTCTCTCAGCGGGAAGGCAACGTTTTCATAGACGTTCAGGTGCGGGAAGAGGGCGTAGCGCTGGAAAACGGTGTTGACATTGCGCTTGTAGGGCGGCACATCGTTTATTCTCTCGCCCATGAACACAACGTCGCCGCTGTCGGGTGTCTCGAACCCGCCGATGAGGCGCAGCGTCGTGGTCTTGCCGCAGCCGGAGGGACCGAGCAGCGTGATGAACTCATTGTCGTAAATGTCCAGACTGATGTTGTCCAGCACGGTCTCTCCATCAAAGGATTTTGTGATGTTTTTCAGCTCGATGATTTTTTTCATGTTCTTTCACCCCGGAAGCAAAAATGACGCATGCACAATTGCATACGTCATTTGTTCAGCAGGTATAGAACACCCCCGGCAAGCGTGCGCCGGGTCTCCTATCCCAATTGGTTTGAGAGTCTATATAGCAAGAAACTACTTTTACTACTCTTATTGACCATTTCACAAGTTTGTATGCTGTGCAGCACTGGTTTATAGTAACCAACTTATAAAATTTGAGCCCTTTTGCTGAGCCCACGCGGGGAGCGCCCCGCTAAATCAATAAGGCAACAGAAGTTGCCGCCGCATTCCGCGGAAAATCGGCATTCGACCCGGCTGTCCGTGTGGCCTTGGCTGCGCTTATGGCACAGCGGTCGTCATCTTGCTTCGGATATATCGACTATCCAATTGAGACGCTTTATTCTAACAACATTCTCCCTGTATGTCAACAATAATTTTCACATTTTTCGCGCGTTCCCGCGCGGCGGCTCAGTATCTGACCTCCCCACAGCGTCAGCCCGTGTGCGGGCGCGGTGAAGCCCGCACTGTCCCGCTCGCGCGAAGAGAGTATCGCCGCCATGTCCTCCGCCGCGCGGCGGTGCGTGCCGACCTCCAGAAGCGTCCCAGCAATGATGCGCGCCATGTTGTATAAAAATCCGTCACCCGTCATCGCGATGCGCACTTCGCCGCCCCGGCGCTCTATGTCGATGCTCTTGAGGCGGCGGACGGCGGATTTTTTCATGCGGCGGTTGGCGCAGAACGCTGTGAAGTCATGCTCCCCGCAGAGCGCGTCCGCCGCGCGGCGCATCGCGTCCTCGTCAAGCGCGGGTGTGAAGCGGTACATATACCGCCGCTCGAACACGTTCGGCGCGTCGCTGTTCCACACGCGGTAGACGTAGGTCTTCTCCCGGCAGCTCAGCCGCGCGTGAAAGCGCGGCGCGGCCTCCTCAAGCGCGAGCGCGCCTATATCCTCCGGCAGAGCTTCGCGCAGCGCCGCCAGCACCGCGGCGCAGTCGAGCGCGCTTTCGGTGTGGAAAGAGCACACCTGCGCCCTCGCGTGCACGCCCGCATCCGTGCGCCCCGAGCCCGCGACCTCCGTCTCCGTACCCAGCACGCGCCCCAGCGCCGCCTCAACTCTGGCCTGTATGGTGTTGTCCGTGTTGCCCTGCCTCTGCCAGCCGCGGTAGCGCCCGCCGTCGTAGCAGAGCGTGAGAGAGTATGTGTGCATAGTCTTCCCCGTCTCCTGTGGTCTTATATGTGTATTTCTCTTGTATTTCTTATGTCTGATTCCTGTGTGCTTTCGCGTTCTATTTTACCGCATCGCGCCGCCGCTTGCAATCGCGATCCTCCGCCGGGAGAAATTTTTTGTCAAAAATCCCCCTCCGCACTTGCAAGAAACCGCAGGGTATGATAAAATTTTTGTGTTTATCTGTTAAAACCACACTTATCAGGAGCGGGAAAAATGCTATTTAATTCCGCGCAGTTTCTTATATTTCTGCCCATAGTCGTGCTTATATACTTCATCATTCCCCAGCGGGTGAGGTATATCTGGCTGCTCGTGTGCAGCTACTACTTCTATATGTGCTGGAACGCGAAATACGCGCTGCTCATGCTGTTCTCCACATTCACCACCTATTTCTGCGGGCTCGGGATCGAGCATATAAAGCACATGGACTGCCCTGCCGGGCGCGCTGTGCGGCTTAAAAAGCGCTGCGTCGCCGCGAGCCTCATCATCAACCTCGGCATTCTCTTTTTCTTCAAATACTTTGACTTTGCGTGGGAAAACCTTGCCCGTGTCCTCGCGCTGGGCGGGATAACGCTTGCCGCACCGAAGTTTGACATTATTCTCCCTGTCGGCATTTCGTTTTACACCTTTCAGGCTCTCGGCTACACCATCGATGTCTACCGTGACGATATTTACGCTGAGAAGAATTTCCTGCGCTATGCACTGTTCGTCTCGTTCTTCCCGCAGCTCGTCGCGGGTCCTATCGAGCGCTCAAAAAACCTTCTCCGCCAGCTTGCCGCACCGTCAAAATTCAAGTTCGAGAATCTCCGTGACGGTCTTCTCATCATGCTGTGGGGCTACTTCCTCAAGCTCGTCATCGCCGACCGCCTCGGCATATATGTCGACTCTGTATACGCAAACTGGGAGAGCTACATATATGCCGCTTGGTATCTTATCATTGCCGCTATCTTTTTCGTGATTCAAGTCTATTGCGACTTCTATGGCTACACCATGATCGCGACAGGCGCGGCGCGCATACTCGGTGTGCAGCTCATGCGCAACTTTGACGCACCGTTCCTGTCCCAGTCCGTGGCTGAATTCTGGCGGCGCTGGCATATATCGCTGTCCAGCTGGTTCAAGGACTACCTCTACATTCCCCTCGGCGGCAACCGCAAGGGCAAGCTGAGAAAATACCTCAACATTCTCATCACCTTTACTGTCAGCGGGCTGTGGCACGGCGCGAACTGGACGTTCGTGGTCTGGGGCTTTCTCAACGGGCTGTTCCAGGTGATCGGCGATCTTTTTAAGCCTGTCCGCAGCCTTGTTATCCGCTTCCTCGCTCTCAAGAAGGACGGAATTGGGTTGACTCTTCTACGTATCGCGGTGACGTTCTCACTCTTTGCGCTGTCCATGGTCTTTTTCCGTGCACCCAGCGTGTGGGCAGCCTGTCAGATACTCCGCGGCATATTTCACGCGGACAACATCTGGATTCTCTTCGACGGCTCGCTGACGGTTCGCACAGGATTAAATCCGCAAAACATGGGGATTCTTATCGCCGCACTCTGCGTGCTGCTCTTTTCGGATATTCTGCGCTGCAAAAACATCTCCGCGCAGGAGATCATCGCCAAGCAGGATTGGCTGTGCCAAATCACTGTCATCGCTTTCTCCGTGCTTTTCATCCTTCTCTTTGGTATATGGGGCGGCACGTATGACGCCGCCAGCTTTATCTACTTTCAGTTTTAAGGAGTCCCGCCAATGGACAGGAAACCGGTATCAGTGCTGAAAACCGCCGTGTGCATACTGCTCTGTCTCGCCATAATAATCGGCGGACTTGCTGCGCTCACAAACATTACCCAACGCAAGGACAGCGCTACAAAATACACCAAATTCTTTGAGAACGCGCAGGATTACGACATTCTTTACCTCGGCACAAGCCATGTTATAAACGCGTTTTTGCCCATGGAGCTGTGGGGCGAATATGGCATGACCGCATACAACCTCGGTGGGCACTCCAACACCATGGCCATAAACTACTGGGTGCTGAAAAACACGCTTGATTATGCCTCTCCTAAACTTGTGGTGCTCGACTGCTTTGACATTTCCGGCGACACACGGTGCAACGACACATTCTTTGCCCATTTTTCTTTGGATGCCTTGCCGCTCAGCAAAAACAAGGTTTCCGCGGTATATGATATTTTCAGCGAGCCGGATCTTATCCCACTCCGCTCCGACTTTCTTTTCAGATTTTCCATATATCACACGCGGTGGGAAGAGCTCTCGGCGGATGATTTTATTGCCGGGGACGGCATCGAGAACGGTGCCAACTCCCGCATAGGGCTTGCTGCCCCAGCCTCCTTTGCCCCGACGGACGCGGTCGTGGAGGTTACATCGGACAACGTGGGTCTTTCGTACTTTGACCGCATTCTTGCCGAGTGCGAGAGCCGCGGCATAGACGTACTTCTGACCTATCTGCCATATCCCGCGCCGGAGGAGCGCTGGATGGAGGCGAACTATGTGCAGACGCTTGCGCAGGAGCTCGGACTCGACTACATCAACTTCCTAAAGCTCGGTATTATCGACTATAATACCGACTGCTACGATTCTGCCTCACATCTCAACCCCTCAGGCGCAAAAAAGGTTACGCACTATCTTGGGAAATACATACGCGAGCACTACGACATAACCGACCGGCGCGGCGAGAGCGCATACGCGCACTGGAGCGACGATTATCAGCGCTATCTCGGTATAAAGGCCTCTCAGCCGCTGGGGCAGAATGATTTGTACATATGGCTGATGCTGCTGAGTGACAGTTATTTTGACTGCTGTATCTATATAGCGCCGCAGTCCACGCTGCTCGCAGACAAGACAGTGCGAAGCCTCATCTTCAATCTCGGCAAAGCTCAAAGCGGCATTGACGGCTCCGCTTTGGAGAGTGGCAGCGCCTGCCTCATCGTCAAGGAGAACGGCGTGCTGAAAATCTGCGCCGTGCCGGAGAATGAGCCGCTCGCCGCCGTGACCGCGCGCGGCACATTCAGCATTGAGCAGCGCGGCGGCAAAACGGCGCTGTGCCTCGACGGCGAGGATATCTATGACGCTGCAGACAGCGTCGAAGCCATTGTCTCATACACCGCGGGCGACGTTACGCGCACTGTCGGCTTTGCCGCATCGGAGAGCCGTTATCTGGTTTTGGAATGACATCTCATCGGAGGTCAACACTGTGGAGTTTACCAAGCAGGACACAAAGATAATAAAGGGCGCTGCAATATGCTTCATGCTCTTCCACCACCTGTTCGCCTTTCCGGAGCGGGTGACGGAGGGCACATTTGTGTCGCTGTGGTACTTCAACGAGACAAATCTTGCCGTCTGCCTCGGCGCGTTCGGGCGTATCTGCGTTCCGATATTCACGTTTCTCAGCGGCTACGGCATCTACCGCTCCTCTCTGAAAAGCGGGGACTGCTCCGCGCTCGCCGTGCGGCACATCAGAGCCTTTACAAAAACCTATTGGATGGTCTTTTTCGTGTGTCTGCCTGTTATCGTGTACAAAAGCTTCTTTTCCCGGCGCTCACTGATAGCATACGATATTATTTACAACTTTCTCGGGCTGAGCTTCACATTCAACAATGAATGGTGGTTCGTGCTGCCGTTCGCGGTGCTGCTGGTGCTCTTTCCCGCGATGAAGCGCTTTTGCCGAGCGCCGCCGCGCCGGGCTTTGCGTCGACCTCTTTATTGTGCTCATCCTGAACGCGGTCATTGTCTACATTATTCCGTACGTGATGACGCTCTCTGTGTTCGCCGGTCTCGTCCACCGTGTTCTGGTCGAGGACAAGGGAAGTGCTGGAGCTTCTTCCCGCGTTCCTCACCGGCATTATCTTCGCGCGCTGGGACGTGCTGTCGGCTGTGAAGACCCGGTTCGGCGGGCGGCTTTTGTGGTGTGCCGCCGCAGTCGCCGGGATGTGCGCGATATTCCTCGTCCGCGCGCACAACGCCAAATACTATGACTTTGTCAACGCGGCGGCGTTCGTCATGTGCCTCACTGTGCTTCTGCTGACAAAGCCGATGGCGCTTGCGGGCAGAGTGTTGGCAAAAGCTCGGCGAGGAATCCGCCATAATGTGGCTTGTGCACACGTTTTTGTGCTACTATTGGTTACAGCGGCTCGTCTACGCGCCGAAGTACGCGGTGCTGATATTCCTGTGGCTCGTCGCGCTGAGCTATGGCTTTGCAAAGCTGATACGCCTGCTGTGGAAATTGATAGGCACGGTGTGCTCCCGGCTTCTGAAGCCGCGCACGGAGGTATGAGCGCCTTATGGAATTCACAAAGCAGGACACCAAGACAATAAAAGGCATCGCCATACTGCTCATGCTCTGTCACCATCTTTTTGCCTTTCCCGAAAGGCTGAACGGCGTGAGCTATGTCTCGCTGCCGTTTATAGGCGGGTCAAGCGTCGCCATGTTTATCGCGATCTTCGGCAAGATGTGCATTTCACTGTTCACACTGCTGGGCGGCTACGGGGCATATATTTCCCTCTCGCGCGCCAAAAAGCCGCACGGAGCTTGTCAGTCGCCATATTTTCCGGCTGTATAGCACATATTGGAAGGTCTTCGCCATCGCGGTTCCCGTGTCGCTCCTTCTCGGTCTGCCGCACGGAAGTCCGTTTTTGACCGATCTGATATACTCTTTTCTCGGTCTGCGCTTTTACCTACTGTGACGAATGGTGGTTTGTGACGCCTTTTGCCATTCTTACGGTTTTTTCACCGCTGATTGCAGACTTTGCCGACAGGCGGAACGCCTCGTTTCAGCCAAGTCTGCTGTGGATAATCTGCGCAAATGCAGTGATATACTATGTCATTCCCCCGCTCATGCGCACCCCTGCCCTTGCGGAGTTTTCCGGAACCGTATTCTGGACGGAGGTATACACCGCAATGACGCTGCTCCCCGCATACGCGCTCGGCGCGGTGCTGGCAAAGCACAATGTGCTATCCGCCGTCAAAGCACATTGCCGCGCCGGACGCACGCTGTGCATTCCGGCAGCGCTGATAGTATTGTGCGCGCTTTTTGTACATTCACCCGTTCAACTGGCTGGCCTATGATTTTATCAATGCGGCAGTGTTTATCATAGTGCATGCTCGCCCTGCTTGGAAGCAGAATCGGCACACTCGTCACGCCGGTGCTGATAAAGCTTGGTGAAGAGTCGACCTGTATGTGGCTCGTGCATACGCTGCTATGCTACAAGTGGTGTCAAAAGCTCGTCTACGCGCCGAAGTACGCGGTGCTGATATTCCTGTGGCTCGTCGCGTTGAGCTACGGCTTCGCAAGGCTGATACGCCTGTTGTACAGCGCACTTGGGAAGCCGTGCAGCGGCGTATTCAAAAAAGTATAATAACATATACAAAGAGCCGGTGCGCTATGAACAGCGCCCCGGCTCTTTAATACGTCAGCTATTAACTTGCCTCACCCCAGAGCCTCCAGCACTGCGCGAAGGGTCGCGTCGAGCGCGCCGTTATTGTCGACGGTCACGTCGGCAAAGCGCGCGTACATGGGCCTGCGCTTTGCGTACAGCGCGGCAAGGTCGGTCGACTGGGAAATGGGTCTTCCGTCCACCGGCAGACGCTCCAGCGCGCGCTCAAGACAGACGATCGTGCCGTTCTGGTGCAGCAGCGGATAGTTCTCCTCGCGCGTGACAGCGCCGCCGCCGGTCGCGATGACCGTGCCGGAGAGCTTGCCCAGCTCCGCGAGCGCCGCGGTCTCCGCGCGCCTGAACGCCTCCTCGCCGTGCGCGCGTATAAGCGTCTCGGCGCTCTCGCCGGTCATCTCCAGCACCTTATCATCACTGTCGTACACCGGTCTGCCGAGCTTTTCCCCCAGCGCCGCGGCGACTGTGGTCTTGCCGCTGCCGGGCATGCCGATGATGACGATATTCTGCATATTCCGCGCGAGCGCGCCGCGTATGCGCGGTATCTCGCTGCCAGGGATAGCGCTGCCCATGAAAAGCTCCGCCGAGCGCTTTGCCTGCGCCACCAGCATATACAGCCCGCTCTCACAGCGGATGCCAAGCGCCTCCGCCTGCAGGATGAGCGCGGTGCGTGCGGGGTTATACACCACGTCCAGCACGCCCCCGCACTGCGGGAAATCGCGCAGATCGACCGCCGCCGCGCCGTTTTTCGGGTACATGCCCACGGGCGTCGCGTTGACGATGACCTCCGCGTCGCGATACGGCGCGAGATCGCCGTAGCCCGCACCTCCGTGGCGCGACAGCACACGCACGCTCGCCGTGCCGAGCTTTTCCAGCACGGCGCACACCGTGACCGAGGCGCCGCCGCTGCCGAGCACGACCGCCTTCTTGCCGCGCACGTCTATGCCGCTGTGGCAGACAAGGCTCTCAAAGCCGAAGGCGTCCGTATTGTCGCCGTAGACGCTGCCGTCGGGTCGGCGCACGACCGTGTTGACACTGCCGAGCCGCCGCGCCATATCGGAAAGCTCATCGCAGAGTGCGGCGACCATTTTTATAAGGGATCGTGACGTTGAAGCCGTCGAGCCCGCCGTTCCTGACAAAATGCTCGACCCCGTCGGGCGCACACTCGTAGAGCTTATACTCATAGTCGGCAAGCATGGCGTGTATCTCGGTGAATAGCTGTGTCCCAGCTTTTCGCCCAGCAGCCCGCATCTGAGCTTGTCCATCACACCACCTCGCTGTAACTGCCGAGATAGTTGAAGCTCTCGCATATATCGGAAAGCTCGCCCATGAGGAGCATGAACTGCGGCGAGTAGACCGAGGTCTCAAGGTCGAAATAGAACATGAACTCAAAGTTTCTGTCCGGCATGGGACGGCTTTCGAGCTTGTTGAGGTTGATGCCGAGCGCGTAGAAGCGCGAGAGCACCTTGTAGAGCGAGCCAGCTTTGTGCGGCAGGGTCATCATGAGGCTCGTCCTGTCCGCGCCGGGGTATATCTCAAGATTCTTGGAGATGCAGATGAAGCGCGTGAAGTTGCTGCCCCGATTCTGCACGGCGGGCTTGAGGCATTCCAGATTATAAAGCTTCATGCACTCGCGCGAGGAGAGCGCCGCCGCGTCGCCGCGCTCCGACTCCGCCACGAGCTTTGCCGCGACGGCGGTGTTCTCGCACGGGATGATCTTCACGCCCCTGAGCGTGGAGAGGAACGCGGAGCACTGGTTTATCGCCTGCTCGTGGGAGTATATCTCCTTTATATTCTCCAGCTTCGTGCCGGGGCGGACGAGGAGATTGTGGTCGACCTTTATACGCACGGAGCGGACGATGCGGAAATTGTGCTTCATCATGAGGTCGTACACCGCGTTGACAGAGCCCGCCGTGCTGTTTTCAAGCGGGACGACGCCGTAGCGGCAGAAGCCGCTCTCAATGGCGGAGAACACCGCGTCAAAGCTGTCGCAGAAGAAGATGTTCGGCATTTTGAAAAGCCGCTCGCACGCGAGCTGGGAATACGCACCCTCCACGCCCTGGCACGCCACTGGGACATTCTCCGGGAAGAGCTGGGGCGTATTCTTTATCGCGTTTTCGATCTCCGCGGGGAGCGTGCTCTTCGTGCCGATAAAGCGTGCCTGACTGCTGCGGCTGAGCTCCATGAACATGGAATAGAGCGTCACGGCGTACTCGCTCAGTTCCTCCGGCACCTTGTCCGCGACGGCGCGCAGCTTCTCCCGCTCGCGCTTCGCGTCCAGCACGGGAGGTCGTTTTCGCGCTTATACTCCGCGATATGCCGCGCGACCTCCATACGCTTTTCAAACGCCGCAAGAAGCTGCTCGTCCGCCGCGTCCATCTCTCTGCGATAGTCGTTAAGATCCATTTTCTTTACCTCATTTCCTTTCTGCGCGCGAGAAGCGCGTCATACACGGCGAGCGCCGCCGCCGCTTCAACGCAGGGCACGGCGCGCGGCACGATACAGGGGTCGTGTCTGCCGGTTATATTGATGTCCTTTGCTTCAAGCGCAGCCATGTCCACGCTGTGCTGCGTTTTTGCGATCGACGGCGTCGGCTTTATCGCGGCGCGAAAGACGATGGGCATGCCGTCGCTTATGCCGCCGAGAATGCCGCCGCAGTTATTGGTCACGGTGACGACCGCGCCGTTTTCAACGGCGAACGGGTCGTTATCCTCGCTGCCGCGCATACCGGCGGCAGCAAAGCCCGCGCCGAACTCCACGCCCTTGACGGCGGGGATGCCGAACACGGCGGCGGCAATGCGGTTTTCCATGCCGCCGAACATCGGGTCGCCCAGCCCTGCCGGAACGCCGATGACCGCGCACTCCACCACGCCGCCGACGGAGTCGCCCTCCGCCCGTGCCGCGGCTATCGCCGCGCGCATCTCCTCACCGCGCGCGTCGTCCACCGTGGGAAAATCCTTCTCCGCCGTGGAGGCGGTCAGCTCGCCCGCGTCCTCGATATTCGCGACGGACTTTATGCGGCTGATGACCTCTATGCCCTCGCGCGCGAGAAGCTGCTTGCATATCCCACCGGCGATGCACAGCGGCGCTGTCAGCCGCCCGGAGAAGTGCCCGCCGCCGGAGGCGTCCTGCGCGCCGCCGAACTTCACCTGCGCGGTGTAGTCCGCATGCCCCGGGCGGGGCGTCAGGCGCAGGGCATCATAATCCTGCGGGCGGGTATTGGTGTTGCGTATTACCGCGGTGAGCGGTGCGCCGCAGGTGACACCATCGACAACGCCGCAGAGGAATTCCGGCGCGTCGCTCTCGCGGCGGGGCGTGCTGTACTCATTGCGTCCCGGGGCACGGCGGTCGGTAAAGCGGCGGAGGTCGTCCATGTCTATCCGCTCGCCCGCGGGTATCCCCTCTATCGTCACGCCGATTGCGTCGGAGTGCGACTGACCGAATATCGTGATGCGTATATTTTCGCCGTAGCTGCTGCTCATTCCGTTACCTCCAAGCTGTCAAAGTCGTCCCAGAATCCGGGGTAGGATTTCGCCGCGCAGTCGCTGCCGAGGATGGTGACGTCCCCGGCTGACAGAGGCGGCGACAGCGGCGGACATTGCGATGCGGTGGTCGCGGCAGGCGTCCGCCGTGCCGCCCGCGAGCGCCGGTACGCCGCGTATTATGAGCCCGTCCTCAAGCTCCGTGATGTCCCCGCCGAGCGTGGAGATGAGCCGCGCGGTGCTCGCAAGGCGGTCAGACTCCTTCAAGCGCAGACGCGCGGCGTTCACAATGCGCGTCTCGCCCTGCGCCACGGCGACGGTCACACTGAGCACCGGGATAAGATCCGGTATCTCGCGCGCATCGACCGTGCACCCGATGAGCGCGGCGCGGCGCACTGTCACGCTGCCGCCGTGCTCCCGCACATCAGCGCCGAGGCGGCGGAGAATGTCCAGCACGGCGCGGTCGCCCTGCGGCGAGTGGGGGTCCAGCCCGTCCACCGTCACGCCCTGCGGGGAGAGCGCACCCATGCAGAGGAAAAACGCGGCGTTTGACCAGTCGCCCTCCACGGCGCAGTGCCGCGGCATGGCGGCGCGCTGCGCGCCGGGGACGGTGTATACATTATCATTCTTTTCAAATTTCAGCCTCGCAAGCTCAAGCGCGGCCTCCGTCATGGCGACGTAGGGCGCGGATTCCAGCTGTCCCGTGACCTCAAGACGGCTGACGCCGTCAAGCCGCGGCAGCGCCATCAGAAGCCCCGAGATATATTGCGACGACACCCCGCCGCTGACGGAGTACGTCCCCGCGCGGAGCTTCCCGGAGCAGATGAGCCGCGCGCCGTCGCGCTCAAGGCGCATTCCGTGCGCTTCCAGCACCGCATCCAGCGGCGCGAGAGGGCGCTGGGGCAGCCGTCCCTCCATCTCGAACACCGCGTCCGCGCCGAGTGCGCCCACTAGCGGCAGCAGAAAGCGCAGGGTCGACCCGCTCTCGCCGCAGGGGAGAACACACGTCCCCTCCTTGGCGCGCTCTATCGGACGGACGGTTATCTCCTCGCCCTCGATGCGTATATCCGCGCCGAGCGCGTTGAGGCAGCGCACCGTGGCGGTGATGTCATTCGACGCGCCCTCGCAGCGGAGCGTGCACTCACTCTCGCCGAGCGCGGCACAGATGAGTAGCCGGTGCGCCTGTGATTTGGACGCCGGGATATGTACGCGCCCGGCGCGCGCCGCAGCGTACGGTCGTATTCATGCTATCCCTCCGTCTCTGAGCCAGCCGGGCAGCTCGTCCGCCGCCGCCGGAACTATGCGGCAGCGGCCTATATCCTCCGGCACGACGAGGCGCAGTCTGCCGCCCGCGATCTTCTTGTCGCTGAGCATCGCGCGGCTAAGTTCATCCGCCGTGTACGCCGTCTCGGTCGGCAGTCCGCATTTTTCCAGCAGCGCCGCCGTGCGCTCCAAGGCTGACATAGGGCATATGCCGCGCGCCGCCGCCGCGCGCATTATCACCACCGTGCCGATCGCCACGGCGCTCCCGTGCGGCACGGCAAAGCCGCTGCACTTTTCAATGGCATGCCCGACGCTGTGACCGAGGTTCAGAAGGAGCCTGCGCCCGGTATCAAATTCGTCCTCCTCGACAATATCGCGCTTCATCTCCACACAGCGCGCGATCACGCGCTCAAGCTGCGGATGAACGCCGCCGCGCTCAAGCGCAGCAAAAAGCTCCGCGTCGCCGAGCACGCCGTATTTCACGACCTCGGCACAGCCGTTGGCAAACTCCGCCTCCGGCAGTGTTGAGAGCGTGTCCGGGTCGCACAGCACCGCGCACGGCTGATAGAAGCTGCCCGCCTGATTCTTGCCCGTGGGCAGGTCGACGGCGGTCTTGCCGCCGACGGACGAATCGACCGCGGCCAGCAGCGTTGTCGGGATCTGTGCAAAGCCCATGCCGCGCTGATACGTCGCCGCGGCGAAGCCTGCAAGATCGCCCGTCACGCCGCCGCCGAGCGCGGCGACAAGGTCGGTGCGGCTGAAATGCTCGCGCGAGAGGAAGTCCATAAGCCTTGCGTAGGTCTCAAGCGTCTTATATTGCTCCCCGCCGTGGTACACGAACGACACCACGCGGTAGCCCGCGCGCTCAAGCGAGGCGGCAAGCCGCGCGCCGTACAGCGCCGCGACGCGCTCCCCGGCGACGATGGCGGCGGTGGAGCCGCGATCATTCACGCGCCTGATTTCGTCCCCCGCGCGGTCGAGGATGCCGCGCTCTATAATAACGTCATATTCCCTTGACGCTTTCACGTGTATAGTCGTCAATGCCCGTCGACCTCCGCCTTTATTCTCCTGCCCTCGTCGAGAAGCTCCGTCAGGCGCTGCTTGTCGCCGTCGGCAATAGCGTCGCGGTACTGCTGCATACTGCCGATGAAGCAGTCTATCTCCTGTAAAAGGAAGTCACTGTTCTCCATAAAAAGCTCCGCCCACATTGGCGCATTGAGCCATGCCACGCGCGTCAGATCCTTGTAGCTGCCCGCCGAGAAGCCCTTGTGGCGCGCGGCGGTCGGGCTTTTGACATATGCGTTGGAGACGACGTGTGCCAGCTGGGAGGTGAACGCGATCATCGCGTCGTGCGCCTCGGCATCCGTGAACGAGAAGCGCCCGAACCCCGCCGGGGCGAGCAGCGTCTTTGCCCGCTCCATCAGCTCAAAATCGTCCGGATTCGGCGGAACGATGACCATCGGCGCGCCGTGGTACAGCTCGGCACGCGCGTATTTGAAGCCGGAGTTGTGCGTGCCCGCCATCGGGTGTCCGCCGAGAAAATGCACGCCGTTTGTCTCGGCGATCGGGAAGCACGCTGAGCATACCTCGCGCTTTGTGCCGCAGCAGTCGAGCACCACGGGCTTATCCCCGATATACGGCGCCATATCGGCAAAATAATCTATCGCTGCGCGCGGGTAGAGCGTGATGAGCACGAGGTCGCACCCGGATATATTCTCCCACGTCAGCTCCGCGTCCACGCAGCCGCTCATTATCGCGAAATCCAGCACGCTGCGCGTGCGGTTAAAGGCGAGCACGCGCTCTCCCGCGGCGGAGTACGCCTTGGCAAACGAGCCGCCGATGAGCCCCAGTCCGACAATGCCGACCGTCATGCCGTCACGCCCTCTCTCACGCGCATGACCTTTTTCACAAGCGCGTCGTACTCCTCCGGGCGCAGGGACTGCGCGCCGTCACACAGGGCGTGCATGGGGTCGTTGTGCACCTCGATTATCAGTCCGTCCGCGCCGGCGGCCGTGGCGGCGAGCGCCATGGGCGGCACAAGGCGGGCGATGCCCGTGGCGTGGCTGGGGTCGACGATGATGGGCAAATGCGTCAGCTCGCGCAGCATCGGCACCGCCGCGAGGTCGAGGGTGTTGCGGGTGTAGTCGTCAAAGGTGCGGATGCCGCGCTCGCAGAGGACGACCTGCTCGTTCCCGCCCGCCATGATGTACTCCGCGCTCATAAGAAGCTCCTTGAGCGTGTTGGCAAGCCCGCGCTTGAGCAGTATCGGCTTTCTCAGCTTGCCCAGCTCGCGCAGGAGGTCAAAGTTCTGCATATTGCGCGCGCCGACCTGAATGAGGTCGACATCCTCGAACTCCGGCAGGGCGGACACGCTCATTATCTCCGTGACGATGGGCAATCCCGTCTCGCGCCGGGCGATTTTCAAAAGCTCTATCCCGTCGCCCTTGAGCCCCTGAAAATCGTAGGGGGAAGTGCGGGGCTTGTACGCGCCGCCGCGCAGCATGTTCGCGCCCGACGCTTTCACCGCCTTTGCCACGGTGACGATCTGCTCCTCAGATTCGACCGAGCAGGGACCCGCGATGAGGCAGAAGTTGCCCCCGCCAATCTTCACGCCGTCGACGTCCACGACGGTGTCATCCGGATGGAACTTGCGGTTGCAGCACTTGAACGGCTCCGTCACGCGCGTTACGGAATCGACGATGCCGAGACTGGAGATGAGGTCCATGTCCACCTTCGTCGTGTCGCCGATAAGACCGAGCACCGTCTGATAATCGCCGACGGAGATGTGAACGCCGAGGTTCTGTCCCTTCAGCCAGTCGATAAGCTGGTCGCGCTTTTTTTCTTCAACACCGTGCTTGAGTACAACAATCATCGTTTTTTCCTCCGGATAAAAAATTAAGCGGCACAGGCGTAACCTGTGCCGCATGAAACCTACTTGCTGATCGTAGCATTTTTTGCATCACAAATTACCCTTACTATTTTTCAACAGTAAAGTAGTAATAAGCGTATGCAAAAAATAATGCTGCTTCTCATAAGAAAGCTCCTTAGTTAAATCTACGGTTAGAGTATACAAATTCGCGCCAACATTGTCAACTGCATTTTTTCACAAAATGCCGCGGGTTTCGCGCGAAAAGTTTGGTATATTACTGCTCATGGCAAAAACTCACGCCGCGGATGTGTGCCGCGGCGTGAAAGGGCTTTCGTTTTCTATTACTCCTCGGGGCTGAAATCGTCCTTGCCGACGCCGCACAGCTCGCAGGTGAAATCTTCTGGAAGGTCTTCCCACTTGGTGCCCTGTTCGTCCTCGTCGTAGACCCAGCCGCACACATTGCATACGTATTTCATGGTGTTTCCTCCTATATCAGTAAATCAGAAATATCTTTTCAGCAGACCGGCGAAGGCCTTGCCGTGTCTCGCCTCGTCGCGCGCCATCTCGTGGATGGTGTCATGCAGCGCATCGAGATTGTACTTCTTGCAGAGCTTTGCAAGGTCGGTCTTGCCGAGGGTGGCGCCGTTCTCCGCCTCTACGCGCATTTCGAGGTTTTTCTTCGTGCTGTCGGTGACGACCTCGCCCAGAAGCTCCGCGAACTTGGCGGCGTGCTCCGCCTCTTCAAGTCCTGCCTTTTCCCAGTACATGCCGATCTCGGGATAACCCTCGCGGTGGGCGACGCGCGCCATCGCAAGATACATGCCGACCTCGGTGCACTCGCCCATGAAGTTGGCGCGCAGACCCTCAATGATCTCATTGCGCACTTCCTCCGGCACATCCGCGCCGAACTGCTTGCCGACGCCGACAACGGTCTCCGCTGCCCAGCTCATATCGTCCTTCTGCTCGACGAACTTCGAGCCGGGGACGTGGCACTGGGGGGCAGAACTCAGGGGGCGTATCTCCCTCGTGAACATAACCGCAAACCGGGCAAACCCATTTCTTCATAATAATTTCCTCCTCATTAGTGTTTTTGTACTGTTTTATATCCATTCCATATATCTTTATCGCGCAAGCGCAATAAACAAAAAATTCATTCCCGCGGCAGCGGTCACACAGCCCGTGCAGCGTGAGCGTATGCCCCTCGGTCAGAAAGCCGAAGCGGACATCCACCTCGCCGTACAGCGCGCTCACCACATCCGGCAGGAATACATCCAGCACCCTGCGGCAGCCGCGGCAGACAAAGTGCGCGTGCGGCTCTGTGCGCGCGTCATAGCGCTCCTGCCCGTCGACCTTGCCCACGGAGATTATCTGCCCCTCCTCCATCAGCACCGCGAGATTGCGGTACACCGTGCCGAGGCTCAGTTCCGGAATGTCCGGCTTGAGGGCGGCGTACACCATCTCCGCCGTGGGATGATCCGTCACGGAACTGAGGTAATCGTATATCGCCTGACGCTTTTTGCTGTTGTTCCTCTTCGCCTCCACCGGCACACCTCCGTTCCTATGTTTCTTGCTCGCAAATCAGTAATAGTTCTTATTACCGAAATAAATATAGCACAGACTTTTCGATTTTGTAAAGGGGTATTTTCAATTTTTCTGATAAATTTTTACTTCCCTTATTGCGCGCCATCTGGCTGCTCGACCAATGCCGCGAGAGCCGGGGCGGCGCTCTCGCCGAAGAGGCGCACGGCAGCAAGCGCCTCCTGCAAGGTATTGCCGCTGCTGCCGACCTCAAGGATCATGGAGCCGGGCGAAAGATGCTGGTTATACCGCTGGGGGACGAGCTGCACAGGGCGCATGAGCGTGGGGTGCGCGGTGCTGACCGCCTGCTGGAGGTACACCGCGAGCGCGAGGTTATCCCTCCATCCGCTGTGGGCAAGCCCGCTCTCATCCGTGCCGATGAGCATCATCACCTGACTTGCGCACACGCCGTCCTCCTCCGCCATGGTCTTGTACACCGTGCCGTTCTCGCCGAGTGCGTCGCGGTGGACGTCAATGACCATGCGGATGCTGGGGTAGTCCGCCAGCCAGTTGGCTATCGCCTGTGCCGAGCGCGTGTAGGAGCCGGTATAGCTGGGGTAATCGTATATCCCCCGGTCGTGGATGACGTGCAGCCCCGCGTTTTCCAGCACCGCCGTCAGCTCGTCGCCGACGCGGACGATGTTGTACTGCGTGTCCTCGGTGCGCGCCTCGTCGCTCGCCTCGTATTTATCCAGCCCTGCGGGGGTGTACGCCTCGCTGGAATGCGTGTGGATGATGAGTATCTGCGCGCCCTCCGCCGGGAAGCGGAACGCGGGTCCCGCGAGCAGCAGCTGCCCGATGTCGGTCTTGTACCCCGTCTGATTCTTGATGGCAAGCCCGCCCTCTATCGTGGTCTCCAATATCTCCTCGCGCCCGTCCGGCGTTTTCGTGACGGTGATGGCCTCCACGGTCTCGCCGCCGTCCGCGCTGTCGGGGATGTACGCCGCGATGGGCGCGGCTGTCGGCGCGGGCGCGGTCTCCCGCGTCCCGGTGTCAATATCCGGCGGCGCGGTCTCGGCCGCGGTCGGGGCGTCCGCCGACTGTACTGTCACATTCTTCATGCGCCCCGCCTCTATGGTCTGCCGCGCGCGGCGCTCGGCATAGGCGTACAGCGGCGAAGCGGAGAGGATATACATGCTCAGCGCCATCACAAGCGCGGCGGAAATGCTTCTTATCGCGCGCATCGGCTCTTCCTCCTTTGGCTGGTGTTCTCACTTGTCCTTTCAGCGTATGCCCCGCGCCGCGCGATTATGCCCATTGCAAAATGCCGCCGCACGTGATAAACTGTGCGCATACAATATAAAAGAGGTGTTTTTATGAAATATACATACAGGCCGCGCGGCGTATGCTCTCGCAGCAGATGGAGATCGACATTGACAACGGCAAGGTCACGGGGCTGAAGGTCCTTGGCGGGTGCAGCGGCAATTTGCAGGGCATCGCCAAGCTCGTTGAGGGGCATGGACGTGGACGACGTCATCGCCCGGCTTGAGGGCATACACTGCGGCTTCAAGTCCACCTCCTGCCCCGATCAGCTCGCCAAGGCTCTGCGGGAGATAAAGGAGGAGCAGTGAGGCGTATTTGCCGGCGCGCCGCGTGCGCGCTGATATGCGCGGCGCTCATGCTCGCCTCCCTCTGCCCCGCGGCAATGGCGGACGATGCCGTCCCCTCCTCCGCGCGCGAGCGCCCGGAGCTTGAGGACGCGCGGGTGTACATCAACGGGCTTTTGTCCGGGCGCGCGTTCATCAAGAGCGGCACGGCGTACCTCGCCCTTGCCGACATCGGCGAGATGTACGGCGTGGATATACGCACAAGCGTGACGGCGGACGGCTTCACCGCGTCCGCCCCCGGATTGGAGCTTTCGGCGGCGCGCGACGCGGGCTATGCCGAGGCAAACTTCCGCTACATCTATCTGCCGCGCGGGTACATCGTCTGCGGGCAGGATGTGTACCTCCCGCTCGACGCGATAGGGCGCATATTCTCGCTCACGGGAGAGCTGACGGATGAGGGCACGGTGGAGATATCCACAACGCAGGTGCGCATGATAAGCGGGAACGAGGACTATTACACGACGCATTTTTCCGCCGACGAGCTGTACTGGCTGCCGCACATCGCCTATGTTGAGGCGCTGGAGGAGCCGCTGGCGGGGATAATGGGCGTGGTGTCCGTGGTGCTCAACCGTGTGGAGGATGACGACTTCCCGGACACTATTTTTGAAGTGCTCTACGACAGCCGCACCGCCGTGCAGTTCACCCCCGCCGCCACAGGCTCCATGCACGGCAAGCCCACTGAGCTTTATTATATCGCCACCTACCTCGTACTCGAGGGGTACAACACCGTCGGCGAGAGCATATACTTCGTCAACCCCGAGAATAACGGCAACTACTGGTTCCGGGAAAACCGCACGTATGTGACCGCCATCGGCGACCATGAATTTTATAAATAGGGTTTAACTTTTTATGCTGGAAGATATACTGAAAACCGGCTTTGCCGAGCTTGGCGTCACGCCGGACGGCGCGGCGCTGCCGCGATACCGGACATATTATGAACGCCTGACGGAGATCAACCAAGTGATGAACCTCACCGCCATCACCGGCGAGGACGAGAGCGCGCGGCTGCACTTTCTCGACAGCGCCGCCATCCTCACCGCGGCGGATATGCGCGCAAAGCGCGTCATCGACGTGGGCACCGGTGCGGGCTTTCCCGGTCTCGCGCTGAAGATCGCGCAGCCGGACATGGACCTGACGCTGCTGGACAGTCTCGACAAGCGCGTCGGCTTTCTGCGCGACACCTGCGCCCTCCTAGGCTTTGACGATGTGGAGTGCGTCCACGCCCGCGCGGAGGAGGCCGCCCGTGAGCGCCGCGAGAGCTATGACTTCGCCGTGGCGCGCGCCGTGGCAAGGCTTGAGCTTTTGTGCGAGCTGTGCCTGCCGTTTGTAAAGGTCGGGGGCAGCTTCATCGCGATGAAGGGTCCCGACTGCAGCGGCGAGGTCAACGAGGCAGCGCGCGCCGTATCCATGCTGGGCGGGCAGCTCTGCCCCATCGTGAGCTACACCGTGCTGGGGACGGACGCGGTGCACTCGCTCGTCATCATCGAAAAGTGCCGCCCCACGCCGGAAAAGTACCCGCGCCGCTGGGCGCAGATAAAAAAATCGCCGCTGTGACCACACAGCGGCGATAGCTATATATACGTATTTACTTCAGAGCGTCAAAAAGCTCCTCCGCGGAGTGGACGATGCACGACGCGCCCTCGGCGCGCAGCATGTCCTCGTCGCGAAAGCCCCACGCCACGGAGATGCAGTCCATCCCCGCGCGGCGCGCGGTCTCAATGTCGACCTCGGAGTCGCCGACGTAGACGCACTCGTCCTTTGAAACGCCCATGAGCTTTGCCGCGGCGAGCACCGCATCCGGACAGGGCTTGAGGCGCACGGTCTCGCTCTCGCCGACGGCGGACTCGATAAGCCCGCCGAAGAAAAGCTCCGCCAGCTCCTTCACCGCGCCGTCGGGCTTGTTGGACACGACCGCCTGCTTCACGCCCGCGTCGCGCAGACGCTGCATCAGCTCCGTAATGCCGGGGTAGGGCGCGGTCTTCTCGCGGCAGTGCGCGTCGTAATAAGGCTTATAAAATTCAAGCACCGCGTCCGCCGTCCGCTCGTCGGTGTTCTCCGGCAGGCAGCCCATTATCAGCCGCCGCGCCCCGTTGCCGAGCACGTCGCGCACGTGCATGGCGGGCTGCTCCGGCAAGCCGAAGCGCCGCAGGGAGACGTTCACCGCGTCCGTGAGGTCGGCGAGCGTGTCGAGCACCGTGCCGTCCATATCGTACAATACCGCTTTGTATTTCATGCTCTTCCCTCCGTGGAATATATTGCTTTTCTACTAATTCTTTATTACGACTGGATTATATCACAGCTGTCAAGCTTGCTATTGCCGCCGAATTATGGTTAAATATATAGTATAGACTCGTATAAACTCGAATTCTGGAGCAGACTATGAAAATACGCAATCTGCTGACCGTGCTCGCGGCGCTGGTGATAGTCGGCGGGATATACGTCTTTGCCGTGTCGCGCCCGGACGACGCGCGCGGCGCGATAACGGTGTGGTACGTCGAGGGCGGCACAATGTCGAATGAGTTCGTGGCGCTCGCGGCGGGGTACAATAAGAGCATATCCCGCGCGTCGCTGCCGGTGCAGTGCGTCCCCTTTGCCGATGAGGACGCGATGGCCGCCGCGTTCGACACGCAGGCGCCCGATCTTGTGCTGTGCTCGCACTACCGCGCGTTCGACATGCACGCGCGCGGAAAGCTGACGGGCATATCCGCCGCGCTGGGCGACAATGCGCCGGACTATCCCGCGCGCTCTCAAGCCGCAGTGCCTGCATCGGCGCGAGCTACTTCCCCGTCGGGGCGGAGGTGCAGGTGCTCTTTGTGAACACTACGCTCACCGCCGGGCGCGATCTCACGACGCTTGAAGCGCTGAGCGCCGCGGCGGAGGAATACCGCACCGAGACCGGCAAGCCCTTCTACGCCGCGGCGGACTATGCCCCGCTGTTTTTCACGGAATACCTGCGCGAGGGGGAGGAGTTTGACGCCGGCTCCGCCGCGCGCTCAAGCAAGGTGTATAAGCACATATATAATCTCCTCGCCGAGAACGCCTACACCGGCGCGCTCTCGCTGACGAGCGGGGACGAGGTCTCCGCCGTCAGCGCGGGGAGCTTGGCTGCGCCGTGGTGGGGACGACCGCCCTGCCCAAAAAAGCTCTCTCGCGGCGTCTCCGTTCTGCCCGTGCCGCCGCTGACGGCGGCGGGCGGCGAGGGCGAGCTGGGCGAGGCGTGGGGGCTCGCCGTGGTGGCGCGCGGCAGCCGCAGCACAGGGGACATTTCGGCGTTTCTCGCGTGGCTCTTCTCCTCCAACCGCGACACGCGCCTCGCGCTGCAAACCCAGCTCGTCCCCGCGCGGACAAGCTCCCTCATCACGCGCGACGCGCTTTGGAGCGCGCTGATCGCCCTCAACACGGGTGAGATCGTCGCCCTGCCGTCCGCCGACAGCGATTTTGCCGTGAACCGCGCGGATTTTGAGCGGGACATACGTGCACGGCTCGCCTTTCTCGCGCAATAGTATAAAACATTGCAAAGCGCGGGAAACGGTGTTATAATACTGACATTCTAAAATACTGAGAGGTATGTATCCATGGAAGGATTCAGAGTTCTTGAAATCAAAAAGAGCGTTTTTGAAAACAACGACCGGCAGGCAGATCTGCTGCGCGAAGAGCTCAAGCGCAACCACACCTTCCTGCTCAACCTCATGAGTTCCGCCCGGCTCCGGCAAGACCACGACCCTCAAGGCCACTATCGCCGCGCTGAAGGACGAGTTCCGCATCGGCGTCATGGAGGCCGACATCGACTCTGACGTCGACGCCGCGACCATCTCCACCAGCGGCGCGAAGGTCATCCAGCTGCACACCGGCGGCATGTGCCACCTCGACGCGGGCATGACCCGTCAGGGACTCGAGGGGCTCGGCGTGGACGATGTCGACTTCGCCATTCTTGAGAACGTCGGCAACCTCGTCTGCCCGGCGGAGTTCGACACCGGCTCTGTCAAGAACGCCATGATTCTCTCCGTGCCGGAGGGTGACGACAAGCCGCTGAAGTACCCGCTCATGTTCTCGATCTGCGACGTGCTGCTCGTCAACAAGATCGACGTCATGCCGTACTTTGACTTTGACCTTGAGGCGTGCAGGAAGTATGTCCGCCGTCTCAACCCGAACATAAAGATCATCCCCATCTCCGCCCGCACCGGAGAGGGCATCGCCGAGTGGACAGACTGGCTGCGCACCGAGATACGCGCATGGAACGAGGGCTGATCCTCTATACAATTCAACAGCTTTATCCCGTCCCGATAAGGGGCGGGATTTATTATGTCAACAAAAATTGACGCGGATTTTTCGGACAAATCGGTCGATCTGTCCGCTTTGCGTGCTATTCTTTATAGACTTTTCTTAGATTTAGATATATAATTGATTGTGTATTATCAGGCGAACTATGGCTGTATATCTGCGCATGGCGTACTGCTTACGGAGGAATTATGCGGAACATACTGGCTGTCTTCAAATATGACATTAAAACGCTCAGCCAACACTTTTTTGCCATGGCTGTGGCGCTGGCGATATGCCTGCTGCCCAGCCTCTACGCTTGGCTGAACATCTACTCCAACTGGGACCCTTACGGCAACACCGGCAACATCTCCATCGCCCTCGCCTCCATGGATAAGGGCTATGTCGACGATGACGGCACAGTCACGAATAAGGGCGACGAGGTGCTCGACAACCTCCGCGAGGCGACGAGCATCAACTGGATCTTCCTCGACAACGAGGAGGAGGCGGTCAACGGCGTGTACTCCGGCGAATACTACGCCGCCGTCGTCATTGATGAGGACTTCTCCTACAACATGTTCAATATGCTCACGGAGTGGACGGGCAAGCCCAGCATTACATACTATGAAAACGCGAAGAAAAACGCCGTCGCCACGAAGATAACCGACACCGCCGCGGAAAGCGTGAAGACCTCGATAAACGAGGCGTATCTTGAGGTCGTCATCAACACTGTGATGGAGTCGGCCAACCGTATCGCCGAGGACATTGAGAGCGACGACCCCTCCGGCACGTTCCACGGCATTATAAAACAGGCGATAACCACGCTCAAGGCCGCCGACCAGACCATGGCGGCGTTCTCCGCCGCGACGTCCGGCATCCCGCAGAACTCTCTCGACACGCAGAGGCTCGACGAGATACTGATGCAGATGGAAGAGAACATGCCCGCGGCGGCGGACATCAACGCGACTGTCGCCGAGATAAACATGAACATCAACGAGATAAACGCGCGCCTTGAGGAAGCGCTGAGAATTCTTCAGGGCAGCAACAGCAGCGGCGGCGCGGTCGCCAACGCGCAGCAGGTCGTCACCGACAGCGCGGACAGCCTCAAAGCCTTGTCGGAAACGCTCGGAGCCATGTCAAATCTGCCCGGGGATTACGGGAAGCTGATGACGGACATGGCAGCCGCCGCGGACGAGACGAGCAAGTGGCTCTACATGCTCGCCGAGCAGGAGATACTCGCAGGCACGGTGGAGAACGTCAGCGCCTCGCTTGAAACGCTCATCGCGCTCAACTCCTCATTCATCCCCTGCGTGGAGGATATAGGGCGCGAGCTCGGCAACGTTCCTCAACGTGGCCGACCTGCTCGAAAGCTCGAAGATCATGCTCAGCGACGCGGCGGTGCTCAAGGAAGCCGCAGCGCAGACGAAGGCCGACGCGAACGAGGTCGTCAACATCCTCAAGCCCGCCGGAAAGCGCGTGACCAATTGCTCAATGATGTGCTGCACAGGCTGGAAACGCTCGACGGCGAGGAATATATCCAGACGCTCATTGAGATCCTCGGCGGCAGCCCGGTGGTCTACGGCGAGTACTTCGCCCAGGTCGTGCAGACGACCGTCACCCCTGTGTACCCCATCGCAAACTACGGCTCCGCCATGGCGCCGTTCTATACGATACTGTCCATATGGGTCGGCGGCGTCATGCTCGGCGCGATATTCAAGCCGCACGCGCGGCGCGACGGGCTCATCGACCCGAAGCCGCATGAGCTGTACTTCGGGCGCTACCTGCTGTTCTTCGTGCTCAGCCAGATACAGACCGTCGTCATTCTGCTGGGCGATTTGTTCATACTCAAGATACAGTGTCTGCACCCCGGACTGCTGTTCGTGTGCGGCGCGGTGACGAGCTTCACGTTCAGCCTGCTGATCTACTCGCTCGCCGTATCGTTCGGCGACGTGGGCAAGGCGATCGTCGTTGTCGTGATGGTTTTGCAGATCGCAGGGTCGAGCGGCACGTTCCCGATAGAACTTCTGCCGGAGATCTTCCGGAAGATATACCGTTTCTTCCCGTTCCCCTATGCCATCGACGCGATGCGCGAGTGCATATGCGGCGTATACGGCAGCACGTTCATCGTAAAGCTGGGGCAGTTGCTGATCTTCGCTGTGGTGGCGCTGCTGATAGGGCTCTTCGCGCGCAAGCCGTTCATCGGCGTGAATGAGTTCATGGAAGAGCAGCTTGAAGAGACCGGGATGTTTTAAAGGAGGTGCAGTGCAATGCCTGACAGCAGATATCATCAAATGTTTGACCGCCTCGTCAGCGAGGTCACTGCCATTCATCAGGCGAACCAGCAGCGCATACACAAGGGGCTTTGGGGCATGGTCATCGTGCTCGTGCTGTATCTGACGCTGCTGTTCGTGACGCAGGGGTCGAAGGTCATTATACTGCTGCTGTGGATAATGACCATGTTCGCGCTCGCGGCGTACCTCATCGCGGTCGAATATCTCAACCACGAGCTGAAAAAGAAGCTGGAGCATATCACGCAGATGGAGCTTGACCTCGGTCCCACGGCGGCTGACCCCGTCGCAGAGGCGAACCTTGCGAAGCTGCGCGGGATGATCGCGGCGACACCGTCGCTCGTGGACGTTATTCTCCGCCGCCTTGAAAACGACGCGCAGAGCGCCCCGCCACGGAAGAGAGCACGCCCGAGGGCGAAATGGCCGTGGCGGAAGCGGTGGCGATAGTTGAAAACACGATAGAAGCCGAGGCAGAAGGGTCACGGCGGAGGCGGAAGCCCCCCGTCGGTGAGCCCGATAACGCCGCGAGCGCGGACGGCAAGACTGACAGTGCCGCGAGCGCCGAGGTCAAAGCCGCCAGTGCAGATAAAGAGAGTAGCGAGTCGCCGGAGGTGCGCGTATGAAAAACATATGGGGCATATTCTGCCGCGACATCGAAAAGTTGACAGAGAGCGTTGTGCCGGTCATCGTCATTATCGGTCTCTGCCTTGTGCCGTGCCTCTATGCATGGTTCAACATCATGTCCAACGCCGACCCCTACGGTCCGGCGTCAACGTCGAACATCAAGGTCGTCGTCGCAACGGAGGACAAGGGCAGCGAGCTTATGGGGCTTGAGCTGAACATCGGCGAGATGGTCATCGACGGCATAAAGGGCAACGACCAGATGGGCTGGTGCTTTGTGGACACGCGCGAGGAGGCCATGGACGGGCTTTACGCGGGCGACTACTACGCCGCGCTCATCGTGCCCAAGGACTTTACGAAGAACTTTCTCAGCATTCTTGACGGCGACCTTGTCCACCCGGAGGTCGAGTATTACGAGAACGAGAAGAAAAACGCCATCGCGCCGAAGATAACTAACAAGGCGAAGACCGCCGTGCAGGAGCAGATAAACAGCACCATCGTCAGCAAGGTCGCGGATTCGCTGAAAACGATAAGCTCTATCTTCAACGCGCTCGGTCTTGATTCGGACGATATTGCCGACGGGCTGACAGAAAAGATGGACAGCGCGTGCGAAAAGCTGGACACGATGCGAAAGCTCATGCGCTCGGTCAAGGTGCTCGCCGCCGACACGCAGAATCTGCTTGAGGTCGGCGCGATAACGCTGGACGATGCGGGGCAGGTCATGATCGACGGGGGGCGCGGTGTCCCATCAGGCGGGCATCACCGCCGGCACGATATATGATTCCTCCGTCACCTCGGAGCAGAACATTCTCAACGCCCTCAACGACATTGATCAGAACCTTGCCGACACGATAAACCTTTTCGGCGCGTGGGCGGGCGATCCTCAGTTTGCCGACAATGTTGCCGGGTATCTCGACAGCGCGAGCGACGCGCTTTACTACGCCGAGTCGCTGGGTGCTGACTTGTCCAGCGTCGATTTCGGCACCGTGCAGGACAAAATCAGCAGCATGCGCAGTCTGCTGAACAACACGACCGACGATGCTTTCTCGCAGCAGTATCTGAATTACTCTGGACCCACGGTCACGGCGCTGAACACTTACAGCGCGGACGCGAATACTGCCGCAAACGCCATCGCCAATGCGCTCAACTACGCAAACGCCGTCTATAACGACCTCGCCTCCGGCATCGACCCGTCTGCTGACTTCAACGCGCTTTACAGCAAACTCAGCACGGCGAGCGGGTATACGGACATGAGCTATGAGCTTTCCCTGTACAACGCTGCGGTCGACGCATATGACTTTGGCGATTCAGGCTCCGCCATGAGCTATATCAACGACCTCAGCCTCATGCTCGACAGCAAATACAGCCTCATCAGCGAGGCAGCGGGCTATATCGACAGCGCGTATAACGACGTCGCCGCCGCGCAGCAGCTCGTATACGACTATCAGGATAAGCGCGCGTTCTATCAGCAGACGCTTGACATGATCGACGCGAATATTGACGCGCTGGTATCGCTCAAAGCTGTCGCGCCCGCGACATCTCAGGCGCAGATCGATAACATTATCGCAAGCCTTGAGACTTTGCGCAAAAATGTGGCTGATTCCGGTGATCCCGCAAACGCGGACAGCTTCATCTCACAGGCAAACGAGATACGCCAGCAGCTGCGCGAGGCTGCGCTGTCGCTCAACTCCAACGTGAACGGCATGATACAGGACGCCGCGCAGCAGACACAGGAGACCATGTCGAGCATGGAGGAGCTGATGATAGCGGGCGCGGACGGCGCTGTGAGCCTTGCCGACACGATGCAGCGCTTTGCCGGCGCCATGGCCAGCTCACAGCTCACCATTGACGAGGCGATAGAGCTCTCCGATCAGGTGTATGACTACGTCAAGAGCGTGGCGGACGATGTGCGCCGCATGGTCAACAGCGAGGCGTTCCACCAGATGATGGACGTGCTGGAGAATAACCCTGACGGACTGGCGGACTACCTTGTTTCCCCCGTGGATATGCGCACGGTCATTGTGTACGAGATCGCGGACTACGGCTCCGCCATGTCGCCGTACTCACATCATGCTGGCGCTGTTCGTCGGGTCGCTGCTGTCGGTGGCGATGATAAAGCCGCTCGTCCCCTATCCGGAGTTTGCAAATGTCCCGCAGATACAAAAGTACTTCGGGCGGCTTCTGCTCTTCCTGTTCATCGGGATGTTCCAGGCGCTCGTCACGTCGTTGGGCTGCCTCTTCTACGTGAAGATACAGTGTCTCAACCCGTTCCTTTTCGTGCTGGGATGCATGATCATCTCGCTCAACTTCATGATGATGAACTACTCCTTCTCCTACGCGCTGGACAATGTCGGTCTCGCCGCGTCGGTCATCATCATGGTCATTCAGGTGGCGGGCTCCGGCGGCTCGTACCCCATCCATGTCCTGCCGCAGATATTCCAGGATCTCTATGCGTTCATGCCGTTCCACTACGGCATGGATCTCGTGCGCGAGTGCGTGGGCGGGTTCTATCAGGGCACATATCTCAAGTGTGTGCTGATACTGCTGCTGATGTGTGTGATATTCTTCATCATCGGCATAACGCTCTACTACCCGGCGAAGAAGCTCAACGAGATAATCGCCAAGAGTAAGGAAGCCTCCGGCGTCATGTGACAAAAAAATTACTGGCTGTCTACACGGGCAGCCAGTTTTCTATATATCTTCACTTTTCGCATTTACCAAGCTGATAGAACGCCACGGCGCTCGCCGCCGCGACGTTGAGAGAATCCACCCCGTGGGACATCGGGATGCGCACGGTATAGTCGCAGTCGGCAATGGTCGCGGAGGCAAGTCCGTCCCCCTCCGTGCCGAGCACAACGGCAAGCCGCTCCTCTGCCGCGAGGCGCGGGTCGGCAATGCTGAGCGAATCATCCCGCAGCGCCATTGCCGCCGTCCTGAACCCCAGTTCGTGCAGAAGCTCCGTCCACGGTCTGTCCTCCGGCAGGTATGTCCACGGCACCTGGAACACCGTCCCCATGCTCACGCGCACGGCGCGGCGGTAGAGCGGATCGCTCCCCGCGCTCGTGAGCAGCACGGCGTCCATGCCAAGCGCCGCCGCCGAGCGGAAGATCGCGCCGATGTTCGTCGGATTCATCACGTTTTCCAGCACCGCCACGCGCGTCATGCCGCGCAGCAGCTCATCCGCCGGGAGAAGGCGCGGGCGGCGCATCGCGCAGAGCATGCCGCGCGTGAGATGAAACCCCGTCAGCGCGGTCAGCACCTCCAGCGGCGCGGCGTACACGGGTATATCCCCCGCAGCGGGCGATGAGCGCGCGCCCCTTGCCCTCCACGTGCTTCGTCTCCATCAGAAACGACACCGGCACGCACCCCGCGTCCAGCGCCCGCCCAATCACGACGGGGCTCTCGGCGATGAAAAGCGCGTCCTCCGGGTGCGCGCGGTTGACGAGCTGGTTTTCCGTCAGGCGGGCATATATGTCCAGCTCCGGCGCGGAGAAATCGGCGATCTCTATCACATTCGGCATGGTGTTTTCCTCTTTCGGGTGTTGTTTTCTTTCATTATACCTCACAGCGCCCGCCGGTTCAACAGCGATCGCCGCGCAGTGTTCACCAAAGTTTATCTTTTCGTCCCGCCGTACCCTTGTCCTCGACCTGACTTTAGGTTATATAATAAAGGACAGCTGGTTCAGCCATATCGCGGTTGAGGTCCCCGGCGAGGGGTGCAGCAACGAATGGTGCGAGCCGGTGAGCGAAGAGGAATACAGCAAGCTTTAAGCTATTTTAGATATAAGGAGGATATATATCATGGCTGTCAAACAGACCGCCGGGCGCGACGCACTCGGCGAATTCGCCCCGAAATTTGCCCAGCTCAACGACGATGTGCTCTTCGGCGAGGTGTGGAGCCGGGAGGACAAGCTGTCACTGCGCGACCGCTCGCTCGTCACCGTCGTGGTGCTGATGGCACAGGGGCTGACGGATGAGAGCTTCCGCTACCATCTGATGAGCGCGAAGAAAAACGGCATAACCAAGGATGAGATCGCCGAGATCGTCACCCACGCCGCGTTCTACTGCGGCTGGCCGAAGGCATGGGCCGTGTTCCGCATGGCAAAGGAGATCTGGGCAGACGAAGAATAACGGCATATAAAAAACTGAGGGCAGGCACCCTCAGTTTTTTATATCACAGTGTCACGCGAAGTAATGCTCCAGCGCGCAGGCAAAGCGCGCGTTGAACTTACCCGCCGCCTCACGCGCGAGGGCGGTGTCCGGCTGCATCATGTCAAAGGCGTGCATATCCGTGTGGTATACGTCGACCTCCGCGGGAATGCCGCAGCGTCTGAGCGCGTCGATATAGCTCAGCGTCTCGGCATAGAACGGCTCCCCGTCGCCGACAAAGGTGTAGGCGGGCGGCAGGGCGGTGTAGTCCGTCTGCCGCGCGGGCGCGGCATAGGGCGAAACATCGTCCCGCTTTGCGCTGCCGCGCAGATACATCCGCCACGCGAGGTGATTTTTGCGCGTGTTCCACACGCGGCCGTGGTTGTCGCGCGAGGACGCGGTGTCGAGATTATCCAGCATGGGGTACAGCGGCATCTGGAAAGCGACCTTCACCTCTCCCCTGTCGCGCGCGAGCATGCACACCGCCGCCGTCAGTCCGCCTCCGGCGCTCTCCCCGCCGACCATTATCTGTCTCTCGTCGACGCCAAGCGCGTCGGCGTTATTTTTTATGTGCAGCAGCGCCGCGTAGCAGTCCTCCAGCGCGGCGGGGTACGGCGCGAACAGCGCCAGCCTGTACCCCGGCGACACGACCGTCACGCCGAAGTCTTTCACAAGCTCCACCGCGCGCGACATGTACACCATTTCCTTCATGCCCGAGATATACCCGCCGCCGTGTATCCACAGCACGCACGCGCGCGACCGTGCGCCGCTCTTCGGCGTGAGCACAAGCGCCGGGATCGTCCGCCCCTCCGCCGCGATGCGTATTTTCTCCACGCAAATGTCCTTGTCCGGTCTCATCGACTTCATACTCTGCCCTCTTTTCATTAGTGCCATCAGTATACCACAGCGAACGCCGGAGAAAAAGTGCGTATTTCGCAAATTTATATCCCCCATGGGGGCTTAAAATGCCGCATCGTATCTGCTATACTTTTATCATTCTTTTTAGAATGATGCAGAATGATAAAGAGGTAAAGCAAAATGAAAAAGAAATTGATCGCAGCTATACTCGCGCTGGCTATGGTATTCGCGCTTGCCGCCTGCGGCAGCAGCGCCGCGCCCGCGCCGACAGAGGCTCCCGCCCCTGCCGATGATACCGCGGCAGAGGAGACCGCCGCCGTGCCCGAAACGCGCACCGTCACCGACACCTGGGGGCGCGAGGTCGAGATACCATACACCGTGGAGAGCATCGTCTGTCTCGGCTCCGGCGCGCCGCGCATGGCGGCGTACCTCGACGTTGTGGACATGATGGTGGGCGTGGAGGATCACGACAAGGAAAGCTACACCGTGCTGCGCGACTATAACCCCGTATACCGCGACGAGATAAAGGATCTGCCCTCCGTCGGCTCCGGCGGCGGCAGCGGCGCGAACAACGGCTACGCCGAGGAGATAATTTCTCTTGCGCCCGACGTTATCCTCGCGGGCTTCTCCGCCGAGGCGGCGGACGAGCTTTACGGTCAGACCGGTGTCCCCGTCGTCTGCGTGCGCTATCTCAGCCGCAACTTTGTCGACGACAGCTTCTATGACGCGATGCGCGTGTTCGCCGAGGTCGTCGGCGCGCAGGAGCGCTGCGAGGCGGTGCTCGGCTTCATTGACGGGTGCAAGCAGGACCTCGCCGACCGCACCGCCGGTATTCCCGACAGCGACAAGCAGACGGTCTACGCCGGGGCAGTCACGTTCTCCGGGCGGCACGGCTTCGGCGGGACGTATGCCCACTTCGGTCCGTTCATCGGCGTGAACGCGCTGAACGTCGCGGATGAGGCGGAGGATCAGAACTATTACGAGGTCGACCTTGAAAAGGTCATCGAGTGGGACCCGGACGTCATCTTCCTCGATCCGGGCAACATGGATCTCGTCAACGATGAATACAACACCAACCCCGGCTTCTTTGACTCCCTGCGCGCGATCCGTGAGGGGAATGTGTACACGATGCCGTCATTCAATAACTGCGGCACGAACATCACCTACGCGCTCATGGACGCATATTACGCGGGCATCGTGCTCTATCCCGAGCAGTTTGCGGACGTGACCATGCCCCAGATCGGCGGTGAGATACTCACCTTCATGCTCGGGCAGGACACCTTTGCCGAGATGGAAGCCGGCGGGCTTTATTACGGAACGCTTACCATCGGAGAATAAACGGTTTTGAAGAGAGAGCCTGAAAACGCTCACCCACGATTATGAGCGGTATATATGGAAAAAGTGGCTCGTGCTGCTGATAATGCTGGCGCTCACGCTCGCCGCGGCGCTCGTCTCGCTCGCGGCGGGCTCGGCGGGGCTGTCGGCGGGAGAGGTCATCCGCGCCGTTCTGCGCCGCGGCGACATGCGCACGGAGACGATAATATGGAACGTGCGCATGCCGAAGCTGGCGACGGCCGCCGTTGTCGGCATGGCGCTGGCGATGAGCGGCTGCGTGATGCAGAACGTGCTGCGAAACCCGCTCGCCTCGTCGTCCACACTCGGCGTTTCGCAGGGCGCGTCGTTCGGCGCAGCGGTCGCGATCGTGTACCTCGGCGCGGGCATACAGGTCAACGCCGGGGGCACGTCCTCCGCGCTGACCGTGACGAACCCCGCGCTCGTGACGCTGTGCGCGTTTGCGGGCGGCATGGCGACGACCGTCGTCATTCTCGCCATCTCGCGGCTGCGCGGCGTGACCCCGGCGACGATGGTGCTCGCGGGCGTTGCGCTCAGCTCCATGTTCACGGGCGGCACGGCGCTCATCCAGTATTTCTGTGACGACGTCATGGTCGCCACGGTCGTGTACTGGACGTTCGGCAGCCTAGGGCGCGCCGGTTGGCGCGACATCGCCATCATCGCGGTGCTGTCGTTCGCAGCGCTCGCGTACTTCATCTTCAACCGCTGGAACTACAACGCCATGGAGAGCGGCACCAGCACCGCGAAGAGCCTCGGCGTGCCTGTTGACGCGCTGATACTGTGCAGCATGGCAGTGTGCGCGCTCATCTCCTCCGTGGCGGTGGCGTTCGTCGGCTGCATCAGCTTCATCGGGCTCATCGCGCCGCACATCATGCGCCGCTTCCTCGGCAATGACTACCGTTTTCTCATCCCCGGCTCCGCCTTGTGCGGCGCGGCACTGCTGATCGTGTCGGACATCGTCTCGCGCACTCTCATCTCCCCGACGGTGCTGCCGATCGGCGCGCTCACGTCGTTCCTCGGCGCGCCGCTGTTCCTCTACCTTATCATAAAGCGAGGCGGGATGAAATGATAGAAGTGAACAACCTCTGCTTCTCCTACGGCAGGGAGGACATACTGCGCGGCGTGAGCTTTTCCGCCGCGGACGGCGAGTGCGTCGGCATCCTTGGCAACAACGGTGCGGGCAAGAGCACACTCGTCACCTGCATCAACCGCATAAACACCCCCCGCGAGGGCAAGGTGCTGCTCGACGGGGAGGACGTCGCCGCGATGACGAAGCGCGCCCTCGCGCAGAACATCGCCTACGTCGCGCAGAAGAACGAGCAGACACAGGCGACGGTGTTCGACAGCGTGCTCCTCGGGCGCAAGCCGTACATAAAATGGGCGGTCAGCGACGAGGACATTGCCATCTGCGACGAGATGATCGCGCGCGTCGGGCTGGAGGCACTGCGTCTGCGCCCGGTGGACGAGCTTTCCGGCGGTGAGCTGCAAAAGGTCATGCTCGCCCGCGCGCTCGTGCAGCAGCCGAAGGTGCTGCTCCTCGACGAACCGACGAGCAACCTCGACCCGCGGAATCAGTACGAGATGATGAAGCTCGTGCGCACCGTCGCCGACGAGAAGCACATAACCGTGCTCGTCGTCATCCACGATCTGAGCCTCGCCCTGCGCTTTTGCGACAGGTTTTTGCTGATGAAGGACGGCAGTGTCTACGCCAGCGGCGACTCCTCCGTCCTGACGGATGGGAACATTTACCCGGTCTACGGGATGCACGCATATATTGAGACCGTGCACGGCGTGCCGGTCGTTGTGATGCTGGAGGACGGCGATGTGGACTGAAAAAGTGAAATGGGACAGCGCCGCCCCGGATTATCAGAGCGTTTTTCGTCTCGGCATCAACGAGTATAACGCCCGCCAGCTGGACTTCTGGCGTGAGCGCGGCATGCTCACCCCGGGCTGCCGCGTGCTTGACATCGGCTGCGGCGTGGGGAAATACGGGGTGTATCTCGCCCAACTCGGTTATGACGTGACGCTCATCGACATATCCGAAAAAATGATAGAGCAGGCGCGGCGCAACATGGCGGAGTTCAATACGCCGTGGCGCGCGCAGTGCTGTGACTTTGACGCGGTCACGGGCGCGGAGGATATTTTCGCGCCGGGGTTTGACTTCGCCATATCCACAATGTCCCCCGCCGTGCACGATGCCGCCACCGTGCGCAGAATGAGCCGCATGACCCGCGGCTGGTGCTTCATCACCCGGTTTTACGATTGGCGTCAGCCGTTCCGCGATGAGCTGCTCTCCGCCGTCGGGCTGCCCGCACGCCCCGCGTTCGACCGCGACCTCAAAGCCGACTGCGCGGAGATACTCTCCGCCGTCAGCGAGGCGGGGTATACGCCGGAGGTCGACTACGTCGACTACCGCTGGGCGGATACGCGGACGTGCGACGAGATGGCGGACTATATGCGCCGCAATTACTTCCCGCAGTCGCCCGACGCGGACGCATTGCACGAAAAGCTGCGTGCACATCTGCGCGGAACATGCTATAATGACGGCACAGTGAGCGACGGCGTTGACACAAAGGTCATGCGGATATATTGGAAAACGGAGGCGTGAGCATGGATATAAAAGAGCTGTACAGATCGGCGGGGCTGCTGCACGGGCATTACTGCCCGGGGCTTGCCATCGGCGTGCGCGCGGCGGCGGAGGCGCTGGATATACTCAAGGTCGAACGCGGCATCCGCGGGCTGTACTGCATCGCCGAGCAGCGCGCGTGCTATCTCGACGGGCTGCAGATGGTGTTCGGCACAACGCTGGGCAACAAGAACATTGAGCTGCGCGAGACCGGCAAAACGGCGTTTGACTTCTACGACCGCGCCGGCGGGCAGAGCGTCCGCCTTGTCGTCAAGCCACAGCCCGAGGGGCTGACGCGCGATGAAAAGACGGAGTTCATCCTCACCGCGCCCTTTGACGATGTTCTTGAGCGCACCCCCGTCCGCTTCACCGCGCCGGAGTATACGCCGAAGAAGTGATATGCAAAAGCCATCGGGACGTGACCTTACCGCCCCGGTGGCTTTTACTCGGCTTTATAACGCAACCAATGATAACAAACATCACATAAATATGACAAGCGCAGTTGGTGGAAATCCCCGCAGCCGTGCGTTACAATATTCATACAATTCTGATTATTATATCGTTATGGAGGAAAAGTATGAAAACCGTATTGCGGGTCGTTCTTATCATCGTCTGCGCCGTCATTGTCATCGCCGCGCTGGCGTTCGGGCTGTACTGGCGCAAAAATATACACTGGTACGATAAATATGAGCGTGCGCTCGATCGTGCCGGGGCGCAGGAGAAGCAGGTGACGCTCCCCTCCGGGCGCGTCATCAACTACGGCGAGGTGGAAAACGACAAGCCCGCGCTGCTGCTCATCCACGGGCAGATGGGCATATGGGAGGATTACGCCCCCGTGCTGCCCGCGCTGGGCGAGAAATGGCACATCTACGCCGTCGACGTGTACGGGCACGGCGGCTCAACGCATGATGAGGGGCTTTACTATCTCGATGTGAACGGCGACGACCTCATCTGGTTTATCAACAACGTCATCGGCGGTCCCACCGTCGTCGCGGGGCATTCCAACGGCGCGCTCACGGCGGCGTACATCGCCGCGTATGGCGTGGAGAACGTCGCGGGCGCGGTGCTGGAGGATCCTCCCGTGTTCTCCACCGAGGGCGAGGGCTGGGAGCAGAGTTTCGCGTATCTCGACACCTACAAGACTCTGCACGAATACGACCTTTCGGACAAGTCCGAGTGCTGGGAAGCGTTCTATCTGCGCCGCTGCCTGTGGGGGCAGCTGTACATGGCATCCTCCATGCCCGGCATCGCCAGCTACGCCCAGAGCTACCATGACCTCCACCCCGGCGAACCGGTGAAGATCGGCTTTCTGCCCGCCTCCGTGTGGTCAGTGTTCCAATACGCGATGGAATATGACTTCGCCTATGGCGAGCATTTCTATGACCTCAGCTGGAACAACGGCCTCTCGCACGCCAGGATACTCTCGGACATCGCCGTGCCGTGCGTGTACATCCACGCAAAGGAGAGCGTGAGTGATGGCGGCACGTATCTGTGCGCCGCATCGAGGGAGCAGGCCGAACGCGCTGCCCGGTACATCGGCGATAGCTGCACGCTCATTGAGACTGACACCAGCGACCACGTGATACACTCTGTCCACAGCGAGCTCTATATCGACGCGGTCAATTCGCTTTTGAAATGAGGAGAAAAACATGCTGAAAGAAAATCTGACCATGCTGCGCGGCATCAATGGCTATTCGCAGGAGGAGATTGCCGAGCGGATCGGCATATCGCGCCAGGCATACGCCAAATGGGAGAGCGGCGCGACCATCCCGGACGTTGAGAAGTGCCGCCGCCTCGCCGAGGTATACGGCGTGACGGTGGACGCGCTTTTGAAAACGGAGCAGGTCGACGGCGCGGGCGTGCTGCCTCCCGCGCCGAAGGGCAAGAACGTGTGGGGCTCCGTCGTGATGAACGAGCGCGGCCAGCTCGTCATCCCCAAGGCCGCGCGCGAGCATTTCGGCTTTGAACCCGGCCAGCGCTTCATCGTCCTCAGCGAGTACGCCGAGGGGCTCGCCCTCGTCCCGGCGGAGATATTCGAGGAGAAAATGCGCCGCCTGACGGAGCTTGCACGGACGGGAGAATAAGCATAACAGCATGAAACAGCGCCCCGCGGTTTTTTCCGCGGGGCGCTTTCGCCACGGCGCTGAGACGCGCCGATCGTCGCCATCTGATATGATATTATCAGAATTGTAAAAATGCGTGATAAATACTCGGAAACTATTCCGTGAAAAATGCTTTGCAGGTTAATACTTGGTGAAAGTGGTCATGCAGCTGCCGTCGGCAAAGATGAACTGGATCTCGTGCGTGCCGGCTTCGAGCGCTTCAATGACTGCGGAGGCTATCGTCACAGTGCCGTCCTCGGCAACCGTGAACTCGACCTCTACGCCGTCAATGAGGACCTTCACGACCGCGTTGGAGTTGAGCACAAACTCAAGGTCTCCGTCCGTCCACTGCTGACCTCTGCCCTCAAGCACAATGTACTTCGCATACAGCTGAGCGGAAGCGGTGACGGCGGCGGAAGTGGTCTTGGTCTCCTCTGCGGGCTTGGGGTCGGAAGCGGGAACAGTGTACTCAGTACCGTCTTTGACCTCAACGCCGTTGATGATAAGGGTCTTGCCGCTCTTGTTGACAAACTTGACGCCCTCGGGAATATCACTGATTGCGTAACCGTCCTCGGGCAGGCTGACTATCTCGATAGCATCGCCATTGTTTGCCGCGATCTCGCCCAGCTCGTAAGCGGAATCATTGATGCCGTACTGATCGCCGTACTTCGTGACAATCGCGCCATCATCAATCTTTTCATTCACAAGGCTCTCATCGGTGAAGATACCGGCTCCAACGTTGAAGTTATTGCTAATGTTCTTGATAGTGCCGTTAAACGTGCCGCCGTTTAGGGTCGTGCTATTCTCGTTTTTGACAACATTGCCGGACTCATTGGTAAACGTACCGCCATTGATGATGAGCGTGCCAGTGGGCTTGTTGTTGACGGTTGTTTTGCCGCCTATGAATTCACCATCCTCAATGGTAAGCGTGCCTTGGTTTTCTCCGTATCCATTGCATATATTGCTGGAATAACTGCCGTTATTCTCAACTCTGCCGCCTTTAATGGTCATTGTACCCTCGTTCCAGATAGTGTAACAAGAGTTTCCTTCACCATAAGGCTCAGGTTTAATGCCATTTTCCTTGCTGCGGGTTATCGTGCCGCTTTCAATGGTGAGATTGCCGGTCGCAGTGTTGTGTATGGGAACTCCCTGCACATCTGTGTTGTCAATCTTGCCCCCGCCAACACTATCCTTGATGGTCAGATTACCATTGTTCAATATTGTAGCTGAGTTCCAAGAATTAGAGTCGTATGTAAGCGTCCAGCCGTTGAGGTCAAGGATGATGTTCTGATCTTTGCCGATAGTAATGCTCTCCGTGTAGTCTCTGTCGAGCACTATCGTGGTCTCTTTAGCACCGGCTTTGATGATCTGATCCTGAAGCGTTGGCTCGGTGTAAACAGCTGCGGGTGCACTGGCGGTGAGCTGTACCGCCTCCTCAGCATTGTCCTCCTCAGTGACATTGCTGTCCTCGCTGCTGTCCTCATCGCCGGAGCCATCGGATTCTTCTTCCGCAGGCTCTTTGTCGCCAGATTCGGACTTGTTCTCATCCTCATCATTGTCGCTGTCAGCGCCGTTTTCGGTGCTGCCCTCAGTGCTGCCGGGAGTACCGGCATCGTTGCCGCCAACGTTGCCATCATTGCCGCCGTTGCCAGCCTCTGAACCGTTGTCGTTCAGATTCGCGTCATCGGAGCCACTGTCGACACCATTGCCATCGCCACCATCGGAAGTCCCCGAAGGATCATCGCCACCCGTGCCGGAAGATTCCGCCGCGAGATTGTCACCGGTGTTCTCTACCGCTGTGGGCTGCTGCTCGTCGTCGGCAAAGGCACAGGTCGGGATAAGTACGAGACATACTATCAACGCAAGTATGACCGCAAATACCATTTTCTTTCCTTTCATTTTTCGTTTCTCCTTTCTTTAAAGAATATATATTATCCCCAAGGAAAGAGGGGGTAATACCATGGTCAGTTTTCGCAGTTGTGTACAACTGCGAAAATTCGCGGATAATTGCGGCGTTGTGACCATGGGAAAAATTCCAGATTTGTTTAAAACGCTATTGAAATTCTGGAAACGACGTGATAGAATAGACCCAACTTGAGCCAAAAAGCCTATTATATGGGGCATTTATTCATTGATATTCTAAAGTTATACTCAAGTGTTTTTCGCAGTTGTACACAACTGCGAAAAACATTCACCCGTTATGGATGGTATTCAACAGAAAATCCCGTTTATTTGCACAAATATATAAAAACGGAGCACCGCGAACATTGATTCACGGTGCTCCGTTGCTTTCAATTTGACTTGCTTTATTCTTTTGTATTTTCTTTTACTCGCTCTTAACATTCAGCATAACGACCGACACAAGGATCAGCACTATCCCAAGTCCCGACAGCAGCGTGACCGGCTCGGCAAAGACGAGCGCACCGAGCAGTGTCGCGACCATCGGCTCCACCGTGGCGAGGATAGCGGCGCGGCTGGGCTCAACATACGTCAGCCCCCGCGTATACGCCGCGAACGGGATGACCGCTGTGACAAGCCCGGTCAGCACGACAAGCCACGCGAGCCGCCAAACGCTCTCCGCCGCGGCAAGCTTCGCGGTCATGTCCGCGGGGTCGCAGATGATCCACGCGCCGACGGCGGCAATGACAAACGTATACGTCGTGACGGTGAGCGCGCTGTACTTTCGCGCGGTCATCGCACCGCCGCCTATACCCGACACGAGCACGCACCCGCCGAAAGCGCACACGAGCGCCGCGAGCTTCCGCGCCGTCAGCCGCTCCTTGAAAAACACGCACGACATCAGCATCACCCATATCGGCGAGGTATAGAGCAGTATCGCCGCGGTGGAGAGTGTCATCATGTTTATCGCCGAGAAATAGCACACCGTGAAGAACAGTATGCTGCCCAGCCTCAGCCCGAGAAAGAGCGGGATGTCCCGCGCCGTGATCCACAGTGCGCCGCGCTCAAGCACACAGTGCAGCACCGCGAACACCACCGCCGCGACCGTCAGCCGCAGTGCGGCGATCTGTATCGAATCAAAGCCGTACTTCCCCATCGCGCGGACGAATATGCCCATGCTGCCCCAAAACACGCCCGCAATAATGACGAGCGCCGTTCCAAGCGCTGCCGTGTTTTCTTTGTTCTTTGTCATCTTCCCGCTCCATATTTCTTTATATACTCCGGCATATCATACCCGCGCGGGCGGGTGTTTGTCAACATCTTTATGCCCACTGCCGCGCCCAGCGGAGGAACAAATCCTCCCACGGTGCGTCTATTATGTATATTTACAGGCAGATTTACATAATTCCCTCTTCCCTTTTTTGTGCGGATGAGGTATAATGTCTGCGTAAGTTTCAACAGGAGGCTACATATATTATGAATAAAACCATAAAAATCCTGCTCATCGTGCTGTGTGTTGTGTGCGTGGGCGTGTTCTGCTTCAGCGGGTACAAGCTCTTCTCCACGCTCAATGAATACCGTGTAGCGCAGCGCTCATACGACAAAATGAGCGAGCAGTTTGTTTCCACCGACGCCCCCACCGCTTCTCTTGCCCCCGTGACGGAGGCTGATTCCGCGCAGGAGGACAAGGAGGTCTCCCCCATCAAGGTCGATTTTGACCAGCTTCTCGCGCAGAACAGCGACGTGTGCGGCTGGCTTTACAGCAAGGACACCGTCATCAATTACCCCATCGCTCAGGGCTCTGACAACAATGAGTACCTGCACCACCTGCTCGACGGCTCCTATAACTCCAGCGGCACGCTGTTTGTCGACTGCGAGTGCGGCCCGGAGTTCTCCGGCACGAACACCGTCGTGTACGGCCACAACATGAAGGATGGGTCGATGTTCAACTCGCTCACGAATTACAAGGAGCAGAGCTATTATGACGAGCACCCCGTGATGTATCTCAACACCCCCAAGCAGAACACAAGATTGAGATATTCTCCGCCTACATCTGCAATTACGACTCCGACACCTACACCCGCGACTTTTACTCTGCCGAGGACTACGCCGCATGGCTGACCAAGATGCAGAGCCAGTCCGACTTTACCTCTGATGTTGAGGTCACGGAGAATGACCGCGTCATCACGCTGTCCACCTGCACCTATGAATACGACAACGCACGCTTCGTCGTGCAGGGCAAGCTCGTCGCTCTCGACGGCTGATAAAAACTGAATTAGCCAGCCCCTTTGGGCTGGCTTTTCACAGTGATATTTTGTCAAAAATTTATTTTTACATAAAGGAAGTGTCCATATGCGTATAGTCACAGTCAGCCGTGAGTTCGGCAGCGGCGGGCGCGAGGTCGGCAAGCGCCTTGCCGACGCGCTCGGCATTGAATATTACGACCGCGAGATCATTTCCGCGATCGCCAAGGAGGCGGAAATGGACGCGGGTTATGTTGAGCACGTGCTCGACAACAGTCTGCATTACAGCTACCCGCTCACGTTTTTCCCACACGCTCTCGCTCAACTATTTCATCAACAGCAGCGCTCCCCAACTGCTCGGCATCCAGCACAAGATAATCCGCGGGCTCGCCGAAAAGGGCGACTGCGTGATCGTCGGGCGCGGCGCGGACGCGATACTTGAGATGTACAAGCCGTTCCGCATCTTTGTCTATGCCGACATGGATGCGAAGATTGCCCGCTGCCGCAGCCGCGCCAGCGCCGATGAGCATCTCACCGACCGCGAGCTTGAGCGCAAGATCCGCCAGATAGACAAGAACCGCGCCGACAACCACGACCTCATCTCCTCCGTCCGCTGGGGCGACCGCGCGGGCTACGACCTGTGCGTAAACACGACGAACATCGTGATAAAGGACGCCGTCCCCGCCATCGCGGCTTACGCCGAGAAGTATTTTGAGGACAAGGAAGCCGCGGACGTCAGAAACGAGACCAGCAAAGAAGAATAAAGCAAAAAAAGATACGTAAAATCCACCGTCTTGCGACGGTGGATTTTTTACGTTAAATTAGTTCGATCAGTAGTAGCGCTTATTCTTGTTCTTGCGCGCAGCCTCGGACTTTTTGCGGCGCTTGACGCTGGGGCTCTGATAGTACTCTTTCTTTCTCAGGTCAGCCAGAACGCCGGACTTTGCACAGCTTCTCTTGAATCTCTTAAGAGCGTTGTCCAAAGACTCGTTTTCCTTGACATATATTTCAGACATTTATTTCCCTCCCTCCAGACACGCCTTGCGGCGCTTCAAGGGCCAACAATCGGCTGTTTAACGTTGGTATTATAACTATTTTTTCGCCGCTTGTCAACAATTACTTGATGATCAGATTTATCAATTTATTTTTAACGAGTATCGTCTTGACGAGCTGCTTGCCCTCCATCTGGCGCTTGATCTTCTCGTCCGCCATGGCGGCAGCGAGGATGGTGTCCTCATCCGCGTCAGTCGCGACGGTGATCGTCGTGCGCAGCTTGCCGTTGACCTGCACGGCCATCTCGCGCTCGGCGTCGATGGTCTTGCTCTCGTCGTACTTCGGCCAATCCATCTGCATCGCCATCTTGCCGTACTTTGCGGCAAAGCCCATCTGCTCCCACATCTCCTCAACGATGTGCGGCGCGAACGGGCTGAGCAGCAGGAGAAGCTGCCCAGATTGCCCTTGGAGAGACCGTTGAGTAGAACTCGTTGACCATGGTCATCATCGCGGCGATGGCGGTGTTCATCTTGAGCTGGTCAATATCCTCCGTGACCTTCTTGATGGTCTTGTGGATGATCGCTTCGTTCTTCGCGGAGATCGCGGTGTCGTCAGAGGCAATGTCCATAAGCCCCCAGCAGCGGTCGAGGAAGCGCTTGCAGCCCTTGACGGCCTCGTTCGACCAGATGACCGCCTTCTCAAAGTCGCCGATGAACATGATGTACATGCGCATGGTGTCCGCGCCGTACTGGTCGACAATGTCATTGGGGTTGACGACGTTGCCGCGGGACTTGGACATCTTGATGCCGCCCTCGCCGAGGATCATGCCGTGCGAGGTGCGCTTGGCATAGGGCTCTGGCGTGTGGACAACACCGATGTCATAGAGGAACTTGTGCCAGAAGCGGGAATAGAGCAGGTGGAGCGTGGTGTGCTCCATGCCGCCGTTATACCAGTCGACCGGTCCCCAGTAGTCCTCCGCTTCCTTGCTGACGAGCGCGTCGTCGTTGTGCGGGTCCATATAGCGCAGGAAGTACCAGCTTGACCCCGCCCACTGGGGCATGGTGTCAGTCTCGCGCTTGGCGGGACCTCCGCAGCACGGGCAGGTGGTGTTGACCCAGTCGGTCATCTTCGACAGCGGGCTCTCGCCGTCGTCGGTCGGCTCATAGGAATCGACCTTCGGCAGCACGAGGGGCAGCTCGCTCTCCGGCAGAGGCACCCAGCCGCACTTCGGGCAGTTGACGAGAGGTATCGGCTCGCCCCAGTAGCGCTGGCGGGAGAACACCCAGTCGCGCAGCTTGTAGTTGACCTTTTCATGGCCGAGTCCCTGCTCGGTCAGCCATTTCTTCATCACGGGGATGGCTTCCTTGACAGTCAGCCCGTCGAGGAAACCGGAGTTGACCATGATGCCGGTATCGTCCTTGAGGGTGAATGCGCCCTTCTCTATATCGCCGCCCTTGACGACCTCGACGATCTCGCAGCCGAACTTCTTGGCAAACTCCCAGTCGCGGTCATCGTGCGCGGGAACGGCCATAATGGCGCCCGTGCCGTAGGTGACGAGGACGTAGTCAGAGATAAAGATGGGTATCTCCTTGCCGTTGACGGGGTTGATCGCGCGCACGCCCTCAAGCTTCACGCCGGTCTTCTCCTTGTCGAGCTCAGAGCGCTCAAAGTCGGACTTGTGCGCCGCCTCCTCGACGTATGCGGAAACCTCGTCCCAGTTGGTGAGCTTGTCCTGCCACGCCTTGACGTACTTATGCTCCGGCGCGAGAACCATGTACGTTGCGCCGAAGAGCGTGTCGGGGCGGGTGGTGTAGACGACTATATCATCGCCGCAGGTGGTCTTGAACGTGACCTCCGCGCCGGTAGAGCGGCCGATCCAGTTGCGCTGCTGGATCTTGACGCGTTCGATATAATCCACGCCGTCAAGATCGTCTATAAGACGCTGGGCGTACTTTGTGATGGCAAGCATCCACTGGCTCTTCTCCTTGCGGATGACCTCGCTGCCGCAGCGCTCGCACACGCCGTTGACGACCTCTTCATTCGCCAGCACGCACTTGCAGCTCGTGCACCAGTTGACAGGCATGGTGGTCTTGTAGGCGAGACCTTTCTTGAAAAGCTGGAGGAATATCCACTGCGTCCACTTATAATACTTGGGGTCGGTGGTGTCGACAACTCTGTCCCAGTCAAAGCCGAAGCCGAGCATCTTGAGCTGGTTTGTAAAGTTGGCGATGTTGCGCTCGGTGACGACGGCGGGGTGGATGTGATTTTTGATCGCGTAGTTCTCCGTGGGCAGACCGAAAGCGTCGAACCCTATCGGGAAGAGGACGTTGTAGCCCCTGCATGCGCTTTTGCGGGCGATGATGTCCATGGCGGTATAGGGTCTGGGATGGCCGACGTGCAGTCCCTGCCCGGATGGGTACGGGAACCCACAAGCGCGTAGAACTTGGGCTTGTCGCTGCCGGTGACGGCGGCATAGGGCTTGGTCTCATCCCAGCGCTGCTGCCATTTCTTTTCTATTGCGGTAAAATCGTATTTCATTTTCTGATCCCTCTCTGGTAAGTCAAATTTAAAAATTCAAATTCCGTTTTCGCCCTCACGGTCGGGTGCAGCGCTGTGCGCTCACCAGCCTGAGGGCCGGGAAGGGATGAGAGGCACTTCCTCAGAGTCGCTCCAAAGGCGCTCAAGGTTATAGAACTTGCGCGCCTCATCCGTGAAGACATGGACGATGACGCTGCCGAAGTCCATGAGCACCCAGATGTCGGAGCGCATACCCTCGCGGCGTATCGGCGGCTCACCGGCCTCGGAGAGCTTTTTGCGGTCGACCTCGTCGACGAGCGCCTTTATATGCGTGGACGAGGTGCCGTTGCAGATGACAAAATAGTCCGCAATAACGGTCTGCTCGGCGGTTTTCAGGATTTTGACGTCTCTTGCCTTCTTGCCGTCAAGCGCCCTTGCGGCAATACCGGCTATTTCAGCGGGAGTAAGCATGCTTTCGTTCCTCCTTGTATTTATCAATGCCCGGCAGTGTACCACTGCCATGCGTCCGCGGTGTCGCGGTGGGGCTGCACGCCGTGCGCGCGTATATCCTCAAGGCTCATCTCAAGCCCGAGCGCCATGGCGGCGTCCAGATCCTTATACGCGAGCGCCCGGAGCTTTTCAACGCCGGGGAAGTCGCGCGTAGGCTCGATATAATCCGCCATGTAGATTATCTTTTCCAGCAGCGTCATGTCGGGCTTGCCGGTGGTGTGCCAGCGGATTGCGGAATACACCGCGTCCGACACGCCGAACTCCGCCCGTGCCAGCGCCGCACCCGTGATGGCGTGCAGCAGCTTTTCATTTGCAAGCTGGTCTTTATCGCAGATGATACCATATTTATCGCACAATATCAACTGCTCTTCGCGCGTCAGCTTCTTTGTTATATCATGCAGTATGCCCGCCTCGGCGGCGCTCTCCGCGTCCTCACCGTAGTGCATGGCAAGCTTCACAGCCTCGCTCTCGCACCCTGCCACGTGCGCAACGCGCTTGGGCGTGAGATAGGGCTTGACAGCCTCGCGCAGCCAGCACAGCTCCGGCATGGCCTCATACCAGCGGTGCTTTATGATCTCGGCATACACCGCGCCATCGAGAAGATCGGACCCAAGCCGCAGGCGCAGCCACACACGTATCTCGCTGGAGTTCATGGGCAGCGGCGCATGACTGAGAAGCCGCACATTCGCGGAGTACGCCTCCGCGAGGTGATCGCGGTGCGCGCGCAGAGCGTCAAGGTCATCCTCCTCGCGGGAGATGACGGCGAGCGTGCACTCGCCGAGGAGATAGCGGAACTCATACCACTCCTCAAAGCTCAGAAACATGTCCGACCCGACGACGAGGCACAGCTCATCCTCCGGGTACTGCTTCCGCAGCTCCTGCACAGTGTGGGCGGTGTAGCTCTTGCCCTGACGGCGTATCTCCATGTCGGAGACCTCCGCCCCCGGAACATCGCGGAACGCGAGACGGCACAGCTCCAACCGCTCCTCCGCGGTCGGGCAGCCCGGCTCGACCTCCTTGTGCGGCGGGATATTATCCGGGATAATGAGCAGCTTGTCCGGCGCGAGCTCCGCCGCGACGGTCCTCGCCGCCTCCATATGCCCCAGATGCGGCGGGTTGAAGCTCCCGCCATAGATGGCGATCCTCATTTCTTTCTGTCCTTCACAAGCTCGATCTTCGGCTCCTTGGGGTTGCGCTTGTAGAGCACGAACTTTGTCCCTATGACCTGCACCTGCTCGGCGCGGCACGCCTCGCTGAGCGCGTCGCACGCCTCGCGCGCGGTGAGCATGGAGTTTTCCAGCACCTTGCCCTTGACGAGCTCCCGCGCGCGCAGCGCGGCGTTCACGGATTCGACGACGGCCTCGGTTATGCCGCCCTTGCCTATCTGGATTATCGTGTCCTCATGCATCGCCAGCCCTCTCAGCTGGGCGCGCTGCTTACTTGTTATCGGCATTCATATGCTCCTTCAATATCTTTATAAACTCCCGCAGAGCCTTGCCCCTGTGGGATATTGCGTTCTTTTCCTCGGGCGTCAGCTCCGCCATGCCGCGCTGCTGCCCCAGCGGGCGGAACACGGGATCGTAGCCGAAGCCGTTCGTGCCGCGCGGGGCGGAAAGTATCTCCCCCTCGCACTCGCCGCGGGAGCGCAGCACCGTGCCGTCCGGCATCGTGCAGCATATGCAGCACACGAAGCGCGCGCTGCGGTTCTTCTCATCGCCGAGCTTTGAAAGAAGGTAGCCGTACCTCTCGGCGTCCGTGGCATCATGCCCCGGACCGTAGCGCGCGGAGTACACCCCCGGCTCGCCACCGAGCGCGTCCACCATGAGACCGGAATCATCCGCCACGGCGGCGCAGCCTGTCGCGGCGGTGACGGCGGAGGCCTTGAGATAGGCGTTCTCCTCAAAGGTCGTGCCCGTCTCGTCCACCTCGAAGTCGCATCCGGCCTCGCGCTGGCTTATAAGCTCTATATCCATTCCTGCCACAAGCTCCCGAAACTCGCGGAGCTTGTTCATATTATTGCTTGCAAGTATAAGCTTCATCATTTGAAAAGTGCCTCAACATAGTTTTTCGCGTCGAACGGGATAAGGTCGTCCATGCCCTCGCCCACGCCCACGTACTTCACGGGCACGCCGAGCTCCGTCGCGATGGGAAAGACGATGCCGCCCTTTGCCGTGCCGTCCAGCTTTGTGAGCACGATGCCCGTGAGCCCGGCGGTGTTCTTGAACTCCTTCGCCTGGATGAGCCCGTTCTGCCCCGTGGTCGCGTCGAGCACGAGAAGCGTCTCCACATCCGCTTCTGGCAGCACCCGGTCAATGATGCGGCGTATCTTGCCCAGCTCGTTCATGAGGTTCGCCTTGTTGTGCAGCCGTCCGGCGGTGTCGATAATGACGATGTCCGACCCGCGCGACTTTGCCGCGTTCAGCGCGTCAAAGACGACGGCGGCAGGGTCGCTGCCCTCCTCGTGGCGCACGATGTCCGCGCCGGAACGCTCCGCCCAGATGCCAAGCTGCTCCGCCGCCGCGGCGCGGAACGTGTCCCCCGCGCACAGCAGCACCTTTTTGCCCTGCTCTATGAACTGGTGGGCGAGCTTGCCGATGGTCGTGGTCTTGCCGACGCCGTTCACGCCGACCATGAGGATGACGGAGGAGTCGTGTCGAGCTTGAGGGAGGCATCGTTGACCGTGAGCATATTGCTCAGCAGCTCCACCAGTCCCTCGCGCGCCTCATAGCCCTTGCGGAAGCGGCGCTCCCACGTCATCTTCTTCAATGCCTGCACTATCTTCTCCGCCGTGACAGCGCCGACGTCGCTCATGACGAGCAGGTCTTCAAGGTCGTCATAAAACTCCTCGCTGTCGGGCTGATAGCCCTGAAAAAGCTCCTCAAGCTCCGCCATGTTGGTGCGGGTCTTGGTCAGGCCGGAAAATATCTTATCGAAAAAGCCCATGTTCTCGCGTCACTCCTCTATCGTTTTCTGCGCGCTCTCAAGGTCAAGCTCAATGACCGTGGACACGCCCTTTTCCTGCATGGTCACGCCGTAGAGCATGTCCGCCTCTTCCATCGTGCCGCGGCGGTGCGTGATGACCAGAAACTGCGTCTTGTCGGACATGCGGCGCATATACTCAGCGTAGCGCGTGACGTTCGCCTCGTCGAGTGCGGCCTCAATTTCGTCCATCACGCAAAACGGCGTCGGGCGCACCTTGAGGATGGCGAAGTACAGCGCGATGGCGACGAACGCCATCTCACCGCCGGACATGAGGCTGATGTTTGAAAGCGCCTTGCCGGGCGGCTGCACCTTGATGTCGATGCCGCAGTTGAGCACGTCGTTCTCATCCTCGAGGATGAGCGCCGCCTTGCCGCCGCCGAAAAGCTCCAGAAACGTCTGGCGGAAGCACTCGTCGATCTCCTTGAAGCGCGCGGTGAACACGCTTTTCATCTCGCCCGTTATCTCGTTGATGATGCCCACAAGCTCACCCTTCGCCTTGTCAACGTCGTCGCGCTGTCCGGCGAGGAACTCATAGCGGGTGTTCACGCGCTCGTATTCGTCTATCGCACCGATGTTCGGGCTGCCGAGAGAGCTTATCTCGCGCCGCAGCTCGCCGATGGCGCGGTTCGCTTTCTGCAGGTTCGGCACCTCCTGCCGCAGCGCTGTCGCCGCGCTGTGGCTGAGCTCATAATTATCCCAGAGCTTGTCAAGGATGCTCTTCTCCTCCATGTCCGCGGCGAGCTTTTTCTGCTCGATGCGCGCGCAGCGGCGCTCAAGGTCGAGAATGTCGGAATTGCGCTGCTGGGCGTTCTTGTCGTTCTGGGTGCGTTTGCCCTCAAGCTCAAGCTTGCGGGCGGATATATCGGCGATCTCCGCGCGGATGGCGGCGGTCTTTTCGTTTATTTCGGCGAGCTGCCGCTCCTTTTCCGCCTGACGCGCGTGCAGCTCGTCTATGCGCTTGGCATGCGTGTCGACAAGAGCTCGGCGCGCCTCGCTGTCGCCGGTTAGGCTTTGCAGCAGCGCCTTGAGCTGCGCGCAGGAGCTGTCCGTCGCGCGCTTTTCCGCCTCGAACGAGGACTGGCGGCTTTTCAGCTCCGCCTGATCCTCCAGCGCCATATCAAGCTGATAGCGCACAGAGGAGAGCGAGGACTTCGCCCGCTCAAGCTCATCGGCGCATTCCTTTTCCCGCTCGACAAGCTTTGCCCGCTGCCGTCTCAGCTTTTCCAGCTCGTTCGCGCGCGAGAGTATGCCGCTGCCGCGCGCGGCGCTGCCGCCGGTCATAGAGCCGCCGGCATTGATGAGCTGTCCGTCGAGCGTGACGATGCGCAGGGTGTTGCCGCTCTGCTTTGCCATGCGCACAGCGTCCGCCAGCGTCTCCGCCACGACGGTGCGCCCGAGGAGGTTTGCAAAAACGCTCTTATACTTATCGTCAAAGCGCGCCAGATCAAAGGCGACGCCGACAAAGCCGTGGTCGCGCTCGGGCGCATTCGTGATTACCGTGCCGCGTATCGCGTCGAGCGGCAGGAACGTTGCGCGTCCCGCGTCCGCGCGCTTTAGTAGCTCAATGGCGCTGCGTCCGTCGTTCTGCGTGTCGACAACGATGTTCTGCGCCGCGCCGCCGAGCGCGGTCTCTATCGCGAGTGCGCACTCCGCGTCCGCGCGCACAAGATTTGCCACCGGGCCGTGCACGCCGCGCAGATTGCCGCGCGACGCCTCGCGCATGACGGTCTTGACCGCCTTGGAATAGCCCTCGAAGTCCTTTTCCATCTCCGCGAGCATCGCGATGCGCGAATCCATGCTGCGCGCGTCGATCTGCACTTGGTGGAGCGCTCCGTCACGGCGGAAAGCGTGTCCTCGCGGCTTTTGAGCTTCATGCGGCAGCCGTCGAGCACATTGGCGTTGGACCGCTGCTCCTCCGTGAGGGATGAAAGCTCGTTTGAAAGCTCGCTGATGCGCGCCTCGGCGTCGTTGATGCGCCCTTGTATCTCGCCCACGCGGCTCTCCTGCTCGGCAAGCTCGCGCAGGGTGCGCTCGCGGCTTTCAATGCTGCTCTCCACATTTGCCTTTATGACGGCTATGCCCGCTTCGCACTCGGATGCCGCCGCCTCGCTCGCGGAAAGGCGCTCGCGGGCGCGCTCGCTCTCTATATCCTTCTGGTGCATGCGTTCAAGTATGCTGTCGGACGAGGCGTAAAGCGCCTCAAGCTCGTGCTTGGCGCGCTCAAGCTCACCCTTGACCTGCTCATACTCGGCGTTGACCGCCTCAGCGTCGGCGCGGAGCTTGTCCAGCGTCGTCATCCACACGGATATTTCCTGTATTCTCAGCTCGTCGCGCAGTCTGAGATAGCGCTTTGCGGTCTCCGCCTGCTTTTTCAGCGGACCGACCTGCATTTCAAGCTCCTCTATCTTGTCATTGATGCGCAGGAGGTTTTCCTCGGTCTTGGCGAGCTTGCTCTCCGCTTCCTCCTTGCGGTAGCGGTAGCGCGATATGCCCGCCGCCTCCTCGAATATCTCGCGCCGGTCGGCGCTCTTGGAGGAGACGATGTCGGCGATCCTGCCCTGACCGATGATGGAGTAGCCGTCGCGCCCAAGCCCCGTGTCCATGAGGAGGCTGTTGATGTCCTTGAGGCGGACGGGCTGCTTGTTGATATAATATTCGCTGTCGCCGCTGCGGTAATAGCGGCGGGTGAGCATGATCTCGCTGCTGTCGCTGTCGAAGATATGGGCGGAGTTGTCGATGATGAGGCTGACCTGCGCAAAGCCCAGCGCGCCGCGCTTCTCCGTGCCGCCGAAGATAACATCCTCCATTTTGCTGCCGCGCAGCGCCTTGGAGCGCTGCTCACCCATGACCCAGAGTATGGCGTCGGATATATTGGATTTGCCGGAGCCGTTCGGCCCGACGATCGCGGTTATATCCTTTTCAAATGTGAGACGGGTCTTGTCCGCGAAGGACTTGAACCCCTGTATCTCCAATGCTTTTAAGTACAAATGAATGACCTCAACTAACTTGTTTTAACAAGTTATTATACTATACTTTTTCATCCTTTTCAACGGAAATCACGGTGATTTCGCCGTCACTGAGCGGCAAGGGGCGTATTTTCAGCGATTTAAGCTGAAAACGCGCGGTGAGATAGTCAATATTTCGTCTGTGCTGTCCAATCATCTGGCTGAGCTTTGCGGCGTTCACGCCGAGCGTGACGGCGCTCCCGGGCGCGATATTCTCCTCCGCAAGGAGCGCTTCCGCCCCCGCGCGCATTATCCTGCTACGCACAAGCTCGCCCAGTGCGGGATGATACGCCCCTCCCGCCGCCGCGCCGCCGGACAGCTCCTCCGTCGGGTTGAGACCGAGGCGGATGATGGGTATGCCCGCGCTCTCGAACATCGGCACTATCCGCGCGCAGTATTCCACCGCGTCCTCCACCGTGTGCTCCTTATACCGCCCCGTCTGCCAGAGATCGTAGAGCGCCGTATCGCGCACGATGACCGTGGGGTAGATGCGCACGCCGTCCGGCTCAAGGGCGATGATGCGCCGCGCCGTCTCGACGCACCGCTCCGGCGTGTCGCCGGGCAGTCCAGTCATCATCTGTAAAATGAGCCGGAAGCCCGCCGCGCGTATCGCGCGGGAGGCGTTCTCCACATCGGCGGCGGTGTGCCCGCGCCCGGAGAGCGCCAAAACCTCGTCGCACATCGACTGCGCGCCAAGCTCGACGGTCTCCACACCGTATTCCCGCAGCCGCACGAGCACTGCGCCGTCTATCGCGTCCGGGCGCGTGGAAAGGCGCACCGCGTCTATCTCTCCCGCGTCAAGATGGCGCTTTGCCGCGGCGAGCAGCGCCGTCTGCTGCGGCACGGGGATGGCGGTAAAGCTGCCCCCGTAAAACGCCAATTGCCGCTTTGCCCCTGTGCGGGGCAAGGCGGCGGCTTGCTCTATTGCTTTGTCAACATCGGCGGCAGCGGCGGGCTCGGTGCTGCCGGATATCCTGCGCTGGTTGCAGAACACGCAGTCGTTCGGGCAGCCGAGGTGCGGCACGAACACCGGGATTATGCTCTCCCGCGCGCTCATGCGTTCATCCCCTCCAGCGCCTGACGCGCCGCCATCTGCTCCGCTTCTTTCTTCGTTCTGCCGCTGCCCTCGCCCGCCGCGACGCCGTTGATGTACACGCCGAAGCGGAACGTCTTGCAGTGGTCGGGACCGCTCTCGCCGATAAGCTCATAGCTTATGTGCTGGTCGCGTTTGCGCTGCACCAGCTCCTGAAGCCGGGTCTTATAATCGTCCGAGCAGTGCTGATCCCCCAGCTCCGCGCGGGATAGTATCTTCTCCATGATGAAGCGCCGGGATTCATCCATGCTGCCGGTGTCGATATACATCGCCGCGATGATGGACTCCACCATATCGGCCAGTATTGAGGCGCGCTCGCGCCCGCCGGTGTGCTCCTCCCCGCGGCCAAGGCGCATATACTGCCCCAGCCCAAGCTCAAGCGCCACGCGGTGCAGGCTCGCCTCGCACACAAGCTCGGCGCGCAGACGCGTCATGCGCCCCTCGGGGAGCTTCGGCTCGTGCCGGTAGAGGAAGTCCGCCGTCACAACGCCGAGAATGGAATCGCCCAGAAACTCCAGCCGCTCATAGCTCTCCGCGCCGCCGTGGCGCTCGTTGGCGTATGAGCTGTGCGTGAGCGCGGTGGTGAGCAGCGCCTTATTTTTGAATGTGTAGCCTATCCCGGCCTCAAGCTTGTCCATTTTCCTCTTCGCCCTTGATCTTCATGTATTCGATGTTCGCGTTTATGTCGCTGATAAGCCCGGAGCCGGCAAAGGCGATCGCCTGACGCACGGCGGCGAAGATGCTCGCCGCGTTGGACGACCCGTGCGCCTTCACAACGGGCTTGGATATGCCGATGAGCGCCGTGCCACCGACCTCGTTGACGTCCATGGACTTCTTCATCTCTTTCAAATCGCTCTTCAGAACGGCGGCGGCGAGCTTGTTGACGGTGCTCTTGTAGAAAACGCCCTTGAGCGCGCCCATCATGAACTTTATGACGCCCTCAGTCGTTTTCAGCAGAACATTGCCCGTGAAGCCGTCCGTCACGACGACCTCCGCCTTGCCCGCGAACACGTCTGTTCCCTCAACGTTGCCCACGAAGTTTATCCTGCCCTCGTCGCCCGCCTTTTTCAGCAGGGCGAACGCCTGATGCTGCAAGGTGCCGCCCTTGGTGTCCTCCGTGCCGACGTTCAAAAGACCCACGCGCGGGGCTTCGCAGCCCATGAGCTTGCGCGCGTAAAAGCTGCCCATGAACGCGAATTGCAGCAGGTATTCCGCCGTGCACTCCACGTTCGCGCCGCAGTCGATGAGCATGACGCCGCACTCCCCTGCAGGGAGAACGGGCGCGAGCGCCGCGCGGCGGATGCCGCGGATGCGCTTGACGGTGAGCGTCGCGCCTGTCAGAAGCGCGCCGGTGCTGCCCGCCGAGACGACCGCGTCCCCCGCGCCGTCGCGCAGGAGATTGAGCGCCACCGCCATGGAGGAATCCTTCTTACGGCGGATGGCGGTGCTGGGGTCGTCCTCCATGGTGACGACCTCCGTCGCGTTGACGACGTCTATATCATTGCAGCCCTCCGCGGCAAGGCACTCGCGCACGCGCTCTTCAATGCCGACGAGCGTGACGTCCACGCCCAGCTCGCGCTTTGCGCGCACCGCGCCCTTTACGATCTCTTCCGGGGCGTTGTCGCCGCCCATTGCGTCGATTATTATCCTCACAGTCTGAATACCTCCTTGGTCAGAAGCTTGTCTATTATCTCAAGCGAGCGCCGGGATATTTCGGCGTTCTTGTTTCTCTTTCCCTTTTACTCTGTACCCCAGCGGCGTGATGATGCCGAAGTTGATGTTCATCGGCTGGAAGTCGCCCACGCTGCCGCCGGAGATGTACTCACGCCAGTGCGCCTATCGCGGTCTCCTGCGGGAAGTCCACGCTCTCAAGCCCAAGCACGCGCGCGGCGGTCTCTATGCCGACGAGCATGCCAGACGCCGCGGATTCGACATACCCCTCCACACCGGTCATCTGCCCGGCAAAGCTTATCCGCTCGTCTGAGCGCAGGCGGTAGTACCGGTCAAGGAGCTTTGGGGCTGTTGAGATAGGTGTTGCGGTGCATGACACCGTAGCGCACGAACTCCGCGTCGTGCAGCGCCGGGATCATGGAGAACACGCGCTTCTGCTCGCCCCAGGTGAGGTGCGTCTGGAAGCCGACGATGTTATAGATAGTGCCCTCGGCATTGTCGCGCCTGAGCTGCACCACGGCGTAATTCTCCCTCCCCGTGCGCGGGTCGATAAGCCCACGGGCTTGAGGCGGGCCGTAGCGCAGGGTGTCCACCCCGCGGCGCGCCATGACCTCCACAGGCATGCAGCCTTCAAACACGCCCGCGTCGTCAAAGCCGTGCACCTCCGCCTCCTTCGCGCGCACAAGCTCGCCCACGAAGGCGAGATACTCGTCCTTATCCATCGGGCAGTTGACGTAGTCCGCCGTGCCCTTGTCGTAGCGCGAGGCGAACAACGCGCTCGACATATCCACGCTCTCCAGCGTGACGATGGGGGCGACAGCGTCGTAAAAATGCAGGTCGCTCTCCGGGCAGAGCGCGGCGATCTTCTCCGCGATGGCGTCGCTGGAGAGCGGTCCCGTCGCGATGACGACCGTGCCCTCAGGTATCTCTGTTGCCTCGGCGGAGACAAGCTCAATATTCCCGCACGCTTTCAGCCTGTCCGTGATATACCTTGAAAAGCCCTCCCTGTCCACGGCGAGCGCACCGCCCGCCGCGACGCGGTTTGCGTCGGCGCTCTCCATGATGAGCGAGCCGAGGCGGCGCATCTCCTCCTTCAGCAGCCCCACCGCGTTCGTCAGCTCATCGCTGCGCAGGGAGTTGGAGCAGACAAGCTCCGCAAAATATTCGGATGTATGCGCCGGGGTCATCTTCTCGGGCTTCATCTCCACAAGGCGCACCGAAACGCCGCGCTTGGCAAGCTGCCACGCGCACTCGCTTCCGGCGAGCCCCGCGCCCAGGACAGTCACTTTTTCCATTATTCTTCCTTAGTATCTTTCTTTGTTGTTTTCTTTGCGGTGGTCTTTTTCGCCGCGGTCGTTTTCTTTGCCGCGGCGGGTTTCTTGGCAGCCGCGGTCTTTTTTGCCGCGGTTTTCTTCGCGGCGGGCTTTACGCTCTCTTCCGCGGCAGTCTCCGCCGCGGCGGTGTCCGCGTTCTCCGCGCCCTCCGCGGGTGCGGCGGCTTTCTTCTTATATCCGCGCTGATCCTCCGGCACGAAGTTGACGCACTCCGGGTTCTCGCAGAAGCCCTTGGAGTGTCCCCTGCCGCTGCGCTTGAACATCGTCTTGCCGCAGGCTGGGCAAAAGTCCTTCGTCGGGACGTCCCATGTTATAAAGCCGCAGTCCGTGCCGCGCTCGCAGGCGTAGAACACATAGCCCTTTTTCGATGTGCGCTTGAGGATCCTGCCGCCGCACTTTGGGCATTTGCCCGGCATCTCGACGACGATGGGCTTTGTGAACGTGCACTCGGGGAAGCCGGGGCATGCGAGGAAGTACCCGAATTTGCCCTTTTTGACGACCATCTGCCGTCCGCAGACGTCGCAGTATTCATCGCTCAGTACATCCGGCACCTTTATGCGCACGCCGTCCAGTGCCTTCTCCGCCTCGCTCATCTCGCCGCTGAAATCCTTGTAGAAATCCGTGAGCACATCGCGCCATGCGGCCTTGCCGTTTTCTATCTCGTCAAGCTCGGCTTCCATGTGGTTTGTGAATTTCAGGTCGACGATGTCGGCAAAATGCTCCTTCATCAGCTTTGTCACGACCTCGCCCAGCGGCGTGGGGCGCAGGTACTTGCCCTCCTTTATGACATAGTCATGGGAGGTTATGGTGGATATAGTCGGCGCGTAGGTGGACGGGCGGCCTATGCCCTTTTCCTCCATCGCGCGGATAAGCGTCGCCTCGGTGTAGCGCGCGGGCGGCTGGGTGAACTGCTGGTCGGGGATCATCTTGTCGAGATAGACCTGCTGTCCCTCGCTGAGGCTGGGCAGGGGGGTTGGCAAGCTCGGCGCTCTCCTCGTCGCGCGTCTCCTCATAGACGGCGGTATAGCCGGGGAACTTCATCTCCGAATAATTCGCGCGGAACACGTGCCCGGCGCTCTCCGTGTCGACGGAGACGTTGTCATAAACGGCGTTTGCCATCTGGCACGCGGTGAAGCGCCCCCAGATGAGGCGGTAGAGCCGGTACTGCTCCTGCGTGAGGTCCTTGCGCACCATCTCCGGCGTGAGGTTGACATCCGTGGGGCGTATCGCCTCGTGCGCGTCCTGCGCGCCCGCCTTCGTCTTGAAGCGGCGCGGCTGCGCGGGGCAGTACTCAGCGCCGGAGCGCGCGGTGATATACGCGCGCGCGGCGGCGAGCGCCTCGTCGGAGAGACGCAGAGAGTCGGTACGCATATAGGTGATGAGGCCGATGCTGCCGTGCCCGCTTATCTCAACGCCCTCGTAGAGCTGCTGGGCGATGGACATCGTGCGGCGCGGGGTCATGCTCAGGCGGCGCGACGCCTCCTGCTGAAGCGTGGAGGTGATGAACGGGGGCGCAGGGGATTTCTGCTTCTCGCCGCGCTTGACGGTTTTTATTATGAACGGCGCGTCGGTCACATCCGCGATAACGGCGTTGACCTCCGCCTCGTTTTTCAGCTCTTTTTCTTGTCCGCCGTGCCGTAATAGCGCGCGGTGAAAGCTCGCCTCCGGCGTGCCGCAGTTGAGATGCGCGTCGAGCAACCAGTATTCCTCGCTGACGAACGCCGTGATCTCCTCCTCGCGGTCGACGACCATGCGCGTCGCCACGGACTGCACGCGCCCCGCGGACAGCCCCGTCTTTATCTTGCGCCACAGCAGCGGCGACAGCTCATACCCGACTATGCGGTCGAGGATGCGGCGCGCCTGCTGCGCGTCGACAAGATCCTGATCTATCGCGCGCGGGTTTTTGATGCTCTCTGTGACGACCTTCTTTGTTATCTCGTTGAAGGTCACGCGCTTTGCCTTCTCGTCGTCCAGCTCCAAAAGCTCCTTGAGGTGCCATGATATAGCCTCGCCCTCGCGGTCAGGGTCGGTCGCGAGATACACAGTCGAGGCGGACTTGGACTCCTTCTTCAATTCGTTTATAAGCTCGCGCTTATCCTTGACGGGGATATACTGCGGCTCAAAGCCGTGCTCGATATCCACGCCCATCTTGCTCTTGGGCAGATCGCGCAGATGCCCCATGGACGCGGTGACCTTGTACCCGCTGCCCAGATATTTCTCTATTGTCTTAGCCTTTGCCGGGGACTCCACTATGACGAGTTCCTTTGCTTTTGCCATTGCTGTTCCTCATTTCTTCGCTGTATTCAACAAAATGCGTCTGCCAGCCTCACGGCGCACAAAGCCCTTTATCTCCAAAACCGTGAGCTGGGCGAGCACCGCCGCGGTCGTCAGACCCGTGGTCTCTATTATGTCGTCTATATGCGAGCCGCCGGGAGCGATAGCGTTCACTATCTTTAACTGTGGCTCACTGAGCTGACCGAGCTGGTCTTTCAAGTCAATATAGCGCCTGTCGTTTTCCTTGTCAATGACTTTTTTTGTTTTATTATGCCGAACGGGTCTCTTTTGTGCTGTTTTACCGGCGCTCAGGGCGTTTATCTCCGGGCGCTCCGCGCACACCTCGGGGCGGTGCACCGTGGGATAACGCCACTCAAATTCGCTCATCACGTCCCAGCCGCGCGTCACGAGCTTCGCCCCGTCCTTGAGATAGCCGAGCGTACCCGCGCTCATGGCGGCGTCAGCATTTGCGGGCACGGCAAATATCTCCTTGCCCTGCTCCGCCGCCTCCTCGATGAAAAGGCGCGTGCCGCTGCGCTCCGGCGCTTCCACCGCCACCGCGCCGACGGACAGCCCCGCCGTCACGCGGTTCCTGTCGCGGAAAAAGCTGCGGCGCTGCTCGCTTCCGGGCGCGTACTCGCTCACGAGCGCGCCGTATTCCGCGACCTCTTCCGCAAGCTTCCCCTCTGAAAGCTCATGCGCCGTGCCGAGCACGCCTATGCACGTCCCGCCCGCGCCAAGAGCACCGATTGCCCCAGCCGCGTCGATACCGGCGGTCAAGCCCGAGGCGACGATGCCGCCGCAGCGGACGATTTCCCCGGCGATGCCGCGTGCCATCCTCACGCCGTAATCCGTCGCCCGCCGCGTGCCGACAACGGCAATGACAGCATTGTCGTCCACGCGCGGCAGCGTCCCGCGCACATACAGCACCGGCGGCGGTGCGAATATATTTTTCAGTCTCGCGGGATAGGCGCGGTCATCAAACGTGATGATCTCCAGCCCCTGACGCGCGCACGCCTCGATGACGCGCTCCGCGCGGTCAAGGTCGCGCCGCTCCAGCGTCTCCGCATCCTCGCGGCGGATAGATTCCATTGCGGCGAACGCGCCCGTTGGCGCGAAGAACGCCTGCTCCGCGTCGCCGTAGCGGCGCATTATCTCCGCCTTGGCACGCGCGCTGACAGCCGCGTCCGAAAGCCATATCCAGTATTTCAGTGCCGCCATATCCCGCTCCTCTTTCTCTCTTCCTATTTAAATATCTCACCCGCGCGCCATTTCCCACATCACGAGCGACGCGGCGATCGCGGCGTTGAGCGATTCGCTGCACGGCTGCATGGGGATGATAAGCTCCCCCACGCACATACCAAGCAGCTCCCGGCTCAGTCCGCGCCCCTCGCTGCCGACGGCGACGGCGGCGTTTTTCAGCTCAAGCGTTCGTATATCCGCCGCGCGCGGCGAGAGCGCCGCGCCGTAGAGCGCGAGAGAGTTTTTCCCCATCAGCGCCGCAAGCTCCGTGAGCGGGCAGCATATCACCCGCTGGCGGAATATCGCGCCCATCGTGGCGCGCACGGTCTTGGGGTTATATAGATCCGCGCACTCTCCCGTGAGTATCACCGCACCGATGCCGAAGGCACTCGCACTGCGTATAACGGTGCCGACGTTGCCGGGGTCCTGCACGGTTTCGAGCACGAGGGCGTTTTTTATCGGCGCGGAGGCGTCCTCCGCCGGTATTCTCACGGTGAACACGGGTCCGGGGCTGTTCTTCATCGGGGAGGCGTAGTCAAAAAGCTCCTCCCCGGCGATATACTGCGCGGCGCGCTCGAGCCCCGGAAGCTCCTCCGCGCGCTCTTTCCACAGCACGCTCGTGACCTCCGCGCCGAAGGAGAGCGCCTCGCGCAGGGGCTTCATCCCGTCGCAGACGTACTCGCCCCGCTCCCGCCGGTACTCCGCGTCGGACGCGAGCAGCCGGAGCACGCGGATATATTCGTTTTTTCGTGATGTTATTTTTTCCATACTTCATCTACAACTTTTAAATTTGAAAACATTCTACCATAATCGCGCAGATTTGCAAGGGCATACAGACGGCAAAAAGCGAAATGATTGTAAACTCATTTCGCTCTTTGAATCAATTCTGCTTTTTCTTCACCCATGCAAACGGCACGGAGGCGAGCATGAACACGAACGGCATGGCGAAGAATCTGTACCGCGGCTGTATCTCGATCAGAAGATACGCCAGCACCGTGCCGCAGAGTATCGCCGCGATGAGCAGCGGCGCGGCGGAGGTATTGCGCCCCCCGCCGTGCATGGCGTTGACCGCGAGCTTCACGCACCCGACTGCCGCGAGCACATACGCGGTTATCCGCGCGGCAAGCTCCGCGCCGGAGAGGGCATAGGCCATGTCCTCCACGCTCATTCCGCCCACGGCGCTCTCCCACACGTTCACGCCGCCCAGCGTGAACGTCAGATCCTCCGCGCTCGCCCAGAAGTATCTGAGCTTCGCGAGGAAGAACGCCGCCCAGCCGCCGTGCTGCGCAAGATGCTGTGATATTATATCCTGCCCTGCCGCGCGGCGCGCCGCGGGGTCGGCGAGATTCAGAATGTATATGTACTTATCCGACACCGTGCCGCCGTTCTCGCGGTCAAGCCCGACGACGAGCTTCCACTCCGGCACGGAGTTGCCTATCCCGTGCGGGGCAAGCCCCAGCGCGCCGAGCACCGCGCCCGCCGCCCACTTCACCGCGAAATACGCCAGCGCGAACGTCGCGAGCGTTATAAGCAGCGACAGCGCGCGCTTTCTCCGCGGCTGCCCGATAACGGCGCAGAGCGCACAGCAGAAGACCGCCGCGAGGACTATCGTCCCCTCCGGGCGCATAAGGTCGCCCACGGCGAGCATCGCCCCTGCGAGCGCGCACCCCCATGGCGACACGGTCTCCGTCAGCACCGCCACGGCAAGCAGCACGAAGAAAAGCGAGATATGCTGGTTTGTCAGCACCGAGGCATACATTATCTGCGCAGGGTACACCGCCATCATAAACGCGGCGGCGAGCGCACAGCGCCCCGGCATGAAGCGCGACACGATGCGCCATATGAGGTATACGCTGCCCACGCTCCAAACAACGTTCATCATTTTCAGCGCGGCGACGCTCGGCACGATGCGCAGTATCGCGGCTTCGTACAGCACGAAGGGTATCTGGTACTGCCACCATGAGAAGTACCCCTCCGTCACGTCCGCCCAGCTCATATCGCCCGCGGCGGCGGGACTGCGCCGCACCGTAGAGCAGTGAAAAATCGCTCACAGGCTGGGTAGGGACAATAAAGATATACCCGATGCGCAGTGCGGCGGCAAGGGCGAGTATCACGGCGAGCGCAAGCTTCGTCCTCCGTTCCGCCAGAGAGACCGCAAGGAGCGCCGCAACGAGCACTGCGGCGGTCACGGCCGCGCGCAGGACATTGCCCAGCCCCGCCGCCGTGAACGCGGCAGCGTTGACAAAGAACACGGCAAGCAGAATATACACCGCCGTCTCTATCACCCGTCCCGCCGCGGACGGCTCCTCCGGCAGGCGCAGTGCCGCGCCCCCGGCAGTCAGTTTTCCTGCACTCATGCGTTTCTCTCCCCGCGCCAAAGCGCTCAATCTGCCAATAGAATATCCGCGATACGCTCACAGGCGTGACCGTCGCCATAGGGGTTCGCCGCGACGGACATCGCGCGGTACTCCGCCTCATCCGTGAGCAGGCGGTCAAACTCTCTGTAAATGGTCTCCTCATCCGTGCCGACGAGCTTGAGCGTTCCGGCGGCGATGCCCTCCGGGCGCTCCGTCGTGTCGCGCATGACGAGCACGGGCTTGCCCAGCGCCGGTGCCTCCTCCTGTATGCCTCCGCTGTCCGTCAGGATGAGGCAGCAGCGCGCCATGAAGTTGTGGAAGTCCAGCACGTCCAGCGGTTCGATAATATGCACGCGGTCGCAGTCCCCCAGCTCCTCCTCCGCCGCGCGGCGCACGACGGGGTTCATGTGGATGGGGTAGACCGCCTTGACGTCCGGGTGCTCGTCCATGATGCGGCGGATGGCGCGGAACATATGGTGCATCGGTTCGCCGAGGTTTTCCCGCCTGTGCGCTGTGATGACGATGAGGCGGCTGCCGGCCGCCCAGTCAAGCTCCGGGTGTGAATAGTCCGCGCGCACGGTGGTTTGGAGCGCGTCTATGGCGGTGTTTCCCGTGACGTAGACGCTCTCCGGACGCTTCCCCTCGCGCAGGAGGTTCGCCCGCGCCGTCTCCGTGGGTGCGAAGTTATACTGCGCGATTATGCCCACCGCCTGACGGTTGAACTCCTCCGGGTACGGGGAGTAAATATCATACGTGCGCAGTCCCGCCTCCACATGTCCCACGGGGATCTGGAGATAGAAGCACGCCAGCGTCGTGACGAACGTCGTGGACGTATCGCCGTGGACGAGGACGATGTCGGGTCTGACCTCCTCCAGCACGGCGCGGATGCGCTCCAGGATATTCGTCGTGATGTCAAAGAGGTTCTGCCGCTCCTTCATGATGGCAAGGTCGTAGTCCGGCGTGACGGAAAACGCCTTGAGCACCTGGTCGAGCATCTGGCGGTGCTGCCCCGTGACGCACACGGTTATCTCCGCGCCCGCTCTTTTTTTCAGCTCGTTGACGAGCGGGCACATCTTGATGGCCTCGGGTCTTGTGCCGAAGACCAGCATTATCTTTTTCATACGGTTTAAATCAAAGCGTGTAGGCGCTGCCGTCGGTGACGATGCCGCGCGTGTCGAGCACGACCTTGCCCTCAAGCGCGGGGAGCGACTGACGTATCTGGCTGTGCCCGACGAGGAGCACAACGATGTCCGACCCCTGCAAGAATTCCTCAAAGTCCATACACTGGCGCTCCGCCTTCTTTGCGCTGACCATCGGGTCATACACGAGCGGGGCGGGGATGCCGCGCCGCTGCATGACCTCCAGCAGCTGCAATGTCGGGCTCTCGCGCGTGTCGTCCACATTCTCCTTGTACGTCAGGCCGTACAGCCCGACGCGCGACCAGTCGGTCAGCTCATGCTCGCCCATTATGGTCTCGATGCGGTCGAGCACATATGCGGGCATGCTGGAATTGATCTCGCGCGCGGTGCGGATGAGGCGCGCCTCCTCCGGGAAATCGCCCACGAGGAACCACGGGTCGATGGATATGCAGTGTCCGCCGACGCCGGGACCGGGCTGGAGGATGTTGACGCGCGGGTGCTTGTTTGCGATGCGGATGACCTCGCCCACGTCCATGCCGCCGCGGCGGCATATCTTCGCAAGCTCGTTGGCAAAGGCAATGTTGATGTCGCGGAAGGTGTTTTCCACGACCTTGGTCATCTCGGCGGTCTTTATGTCGGTTATGACAATATCGCCCTGGCAGAACGAGAGGTACACATTCTTTATCTCCTCGCCCGTGGCGGCATCGTCACAGCCGATGGTGCGGGAGTTATGTATAAGCTCGTTGAGCATGTTGCCGGGGATGATGCGCTCCGGCGCGTGGGCGAGGCGCACATGCTTGCCGCTCTCGGCGACGACGGGGCGCACCTCGCGGTCGATAGTGCCCGGAGAAATGGTAGACTCCACCACTATGACGGCGTTATCGGCGCAGTGGGCGAGCACATGGCGCAGCGCGTCGACGATCGCCGCCGCGTCGACCTTCTTGCTGTCGGCAAGATAGGGCGTGGGCACGGTAATGATGTAGAAATCCTCCGTGGGGTAATCGCAGCGGAAGTTGATGTTTCCGCTCTCGCGCGCGGCGGTAAAAAGCTCCGGCAGACCCTTTTCCTCAAAGGTCACATCCCCGAGGCGCAGCTTGTCCACGGTCTCCTGCCGATGGCCTACAGCCTCGACGTGCACCCCGTGCGACGCCAGCATCAGCGCCGTGGGCAGCCCGATATATCCGGTTCCGACAACACAAACTCTCATAATGATCCTCCACTCTGCGGTCTGTATTCTGTACATTTTACATATATTTGTTTTTAGCTTTTCTGGTATCCCGCTCTCGCGTCCGCGCTTTTTCATGTACGCACAGTATGCGCGCGGGAAACGCAGCTTGAAGTCCAGCCACAAGCGCTGTGACATGGGCTTTTCCTCCGTTATCTCCTTATAAACGCCGCGCTTCATGTCCGCATAGTCGCCGCGCGCCTGCATAAGCTCCCACTCGTATTCGTGCAGGGTGTGCTCCAGCAGCTTTCGCTCATCCCCGCTCACGCACGGCAGCGCCGCGCGGTACATCTCCACCGCACCTGTGAGCCGGTCGACAAGAAAGGCATTCTCCCTCAAGCGGCTCGTCCACGCGGTCGGCGTGCTGTTGTTGCGGTATACAGACATAAACCGGTCGATGTAGCGTATCTTCCCGCGCATCGCGAACAGCAATGCGCGCGGATGGTCGCCCACGCCGTGGCGCTCGGAGACCATGCAGAATTCCGGCATATCGCGGAACAGCTCCGCGCGCGCCATGACGGCGCTCGTGTGGAACACGCCGCCCACACCGTGCACAACATCGGCAAAGCCGAGGTCACAGTCGCCGGAGTACCGCGCGGCATACGGCTGCTCCGTCCCCGTGTCGCAGTAGTAATTCATGGTGTTATGGACACAGGCGGAATAATCCGGGTGCGCGTCCAGCCAGTCCGCCTGAAGCTGAAGCTTTTCGGGGTCTGTCCAGTAATCGTCCCCCTCGCAGAACGCGAGATATTCCCCGCGCGCCGCGGGTATGGCGTACAGCGGCACAACTGGTATGCGCTGCTGATACATATTCTTGTCAAAATATATCGGTGCGAAGATGTCCGGGTACTTTTCGGCGTACTCACGGATTATCGCGCGCGAGGTGTCGGTGGACGCATCGTCCGTGACAACGATCTCGTACTTAAAATCCGTCTTCTGGCTCAGAAAGCTGTCAAACGCCTGCCTGAGGTACTTTTCGTGGTTGAAGACCGCGCAGATAATGCTGACCTTGTATTCTCTCTCCATTCTGTCACGCCTCACTTCCGCCGCGGAGCTTTTCAAAAAGCTCAATATACTGCCGCGCATTGCGCTCCCATGTGAGGGCTTTTGCGCTCTCCATGCCGCGCGCGGCAATGAGCGCGGCCTCGTCGGGCTGCGCAAAGCAGCGCTCTATGACCTCCGCGATAGCGTCCGCGTCCAGCGGCGGGACGAGAAAGCCGTTCTCTCCGGAGCGGATAACCGAGGATATGCCCTCCCCCTCCGTGCCGATGGCAACGCAGCCTGAGGCCATCGCCTCTATATACGCGATGCCGAAGCCCTCTTCCACGCTCGGCAGGACAAATATCTCGCTTTGCGCCATTGCGTCCATGGTGTCCGCATTCGGCAAAAAGCCCGTGAAGCGCACGCTTTCGCCAAGTCCAAGCTCATCGCGCACACGCTCCAGCCGCTCCCGCTCCACGCCGTGCCCGACGATGGTGAGCGTCGCGTCCGGGTAGGTTTCGCGCACGCGCTCCAGCGCTTTTATGCTCAGCTCCGCGTGCTTTCTCGCGATGAGATAGCTGACCTGAATTATGCTGTGTTTTTTCTTTTCGGCCGCGCGCACATTCTGCACGTTGAAGCCGTTGAGTATGCACGATATAGGCACATCCGCGCCGATGCGGCGTGTCTTTTCCTCATATACGCCGCTGACGGCAACAACGTGATCCGCCGCCGCGCATATCCGCCGCGCCCGCTCCCGCTCCGCCGCGGTGAGGGCGAGATCGGTGTCCCCGCCGTGGGTGGTGATGACAAGCGGCGCGCCTGGGCAGTGCCGTTTTATGTCCGCCGCGAGCCGCCCGGCAAAGAGAATGGCATTGGCATGGATGACATTGGGCGCAAAGCCCTTGAGGAGCGCGGGCATTGCCGCGCGCACGGCAAGCTGCGCCGATGCGGGGTTGAAGCCGTTCTCCCCAAAGTGTCCCAGCGAGAGGTAGCGCAGATAGAATATCTCCACCCCGTCGCGGACGACGCGCACGATCGGCGCGCTCAGCCGCGGCACATCGCAGCCGCGCTTTCCGGCGGCGACGGGCACGATCGCCCGGACACGGTGTCCCGCTTTGACATATTCCTTTGCCTGACTGTGCACGAACGATGCTCCGTAATCGGCATACAGCCCGTGCGCCGCGACGACGAGAATGTTCATCTGCTTCTCCTGCTCATTCTTTGTTCTTCCCTCTCTTGTACACGTCCTCTATTATCGCCATGTACTCATCCGCCTTTTTGCTGTAATCATAGTATTTCGCTACAAACTCCACAGCGTTTCGGGAGGCTTTTTCAAGCTCCTCCGACGGGAGCTCTATTATCTCCGTGAGCTTTGCGGCAAAATCGTCGACATCGTCCGGCGCGAAGAGCCAGCCGTTGCCCTCACCCGAGCGCGCGGCGTTGAGATTGTTGTCCTCTGACAGCACCGGCACGCCGCAGGCCTCCATGTCGAAGAAATTGAGGCTCGCCTGCTTGGCGATAAGCCCCGCATCCGCCGCCTGATAAAAGCGCTCGAGCTGGGAGTATTTCTGCGTCGGGAAGCGCAGGACGCGGTATGGGCTCTCCGCCATGCGCGCCTCGACCCGCTCGCCGTATTCGCCAGTGGCGTTGCCGATGATGAGATAAACGATCTCCCGCGCGGTGTCGAGCCTGCGGTTCATCAGCTCCGCGAGCAGCATGCCGCCCTTGGATTCATCGAGCTTGCCCGCAAAGAGCACGACGAAGGCGTCCTCCGCAATGCCGTTTTCGCGCCGGAACGCCGCGCCCGCCGCCTTGTCCGGATGGAACAGCAGCATATCCGAGCCGTAGGAAATCCACGGCGCGAGCGTGAGCGGCACGCCGAGGCAGCGCTCGACATAGTCGTCATCCATGGCGCGGATGACTGGTATCTCGTTTTTGATGATGATGGGCGCGATGCGGCGCTTATAGTACGCGCGGTAGAGCCTTCTCAAGGGGTTTTGCGATGCCATCTCGACCATGTGGTTGTCCATGACGATGGGGCAGTCAAACGCCTTGAGATGGCGCAGTATCCACATGCCCGCGGCTGTATCGTTGCCGTGGACATACAGTACGTCCGGGTGCAGGGAGTTGACAAGCTTTGCGAGGTTATCCTTAAAAAGCGCGCGCCCGCTGACATACGCCCAGATGGGGCGGCGGATGATCTGCACGCCGTAGCGCTCGGAATACTCCCGGTCGCGCGCGGCGATATTGTCACGCCCGAAAAAGCTCGTGAGATAATCGGGCATACGGTCAAGCCCGGCGGTGAGGATCACCGTTTCATGCCCCATGCGGGCAAAGTATTTGGAGAGGATATTTATCTTGTACCCCGCGTCTGGATGAAAAAAATCCTCAAGCTGTACGATCTTCATGTTCTGCCTCTCCGCTCAGCGGAATTTCTTTTTCTCAACACCGAGGGCGCGTAGCACCACCGTGCCGAGCTGAATGATGCCCCAGCTGTTCTTATAATCGGCAAAGGTTTTGTTCTCGCCGTCGATGAGCGCTTGCAGCTCATCCGCGCTCATGCCGAGCTTTTGGGCGATATACTCAAGGTCGGCGCGCATGGTCTCCGCGTCGTAGCCGGGTGTTTCCAGCTCACGCAGCGCCTCGTCGCGCGTCTTTGTGCCGACGAGTATCTCATTGGAGAGATAGCACTTTCTCTTGTCATAGCCGAACTTGTGCGGCAGATAATACCCCTCGTAAAAGCGGGTGAACACATCCTCATAGTGCTTGTTGGCATACGCCTCCCAGCCGAAGCGCTCCGTGAGGAAGGTCTTGACCTTCTCCTTGTCGTACTCCACCATGTCCAGCGGGGCGACACGCTTCATGCCTTTGAAAATGGGGTAATAAAGGCGGTACTTTATCATGCTGCACATGGGGAATTTCTCAAGCTTCATCGTTCCGAAGCGGCGCTGAATGTCCTTTATGAGGCGCAGGTCGTTCTGATACACCCACTCTATCGGCGGGCGGATGCACTCGGTGGCACTGTTCGCGCCGGTGAGCACATATTTTATGCCGTGGCTGACGGCGTAGTTATAAAGCCCCGCGAAAATGGCGTGATCCTGCGGCAGGTCCTGATACGGCACCTGCGACTTGAAAAATGCGATCTGCAGATCGCGCATCTCGTCCCAGTCGACGACCTCGGTGTACACGTCGAGACCAAGCCCCTCGGTGATGCGCCTGATATTGTCGTCCGCGACCTTGAGGTTCCAGCCCGTGTCGCACACGTAGCACAGGGGATTGAGCCCCATAAGCTCCTTTGCGACATAGCAGAGGTACGAGCTGTCCACGCCGCCGGAGAGACCGATGATGCAGTTATACTTCTGCCCGGCGGTGTTGCGCTTTATCTCCTCCGCCGTGCGCTGCAAAAGCGTCTTGTCCTCAAGCTTTGCCCGCCACGCGGGATAGATATTCCTGTGATAGTCGTTGCAGTAGTCGCACACGCCGTTTTCGTCAAAGACGATCTTGCTGTCGGTGGTGTCCATGACGCAGCAGGTGCAGCGCTGGAACTTGCGCTCGGTTCTTGTCTTGCTCATAGTTTGCACTCCCATATCAAAGCATTTCGCGATAAATCGCGTTATAACGCTCATACATCTGTTCCCCGGAGAAGCGCTCACGCAGGGGCAGGAATTCCTCCGGTGCGGGGGGATCGGCGAGAAAAGCCATGACGTTCTCCCTCAGCGCCGCAATGTCGCCGGGTGCGGTGAAGCGTCCGACGGGCGCGGGCGCGGTCTCCGCCGTGCCGCCCGCGGCAAAGCCCGCCACGGGCGTGCCGCTGCACACTGCCTCCAGACAGGTCGTCGGGAAGTTTTCCATTGCGGAGCATATCACGAACACGTCCGCCATTGAGTAATACTCCGCCAGCTCCTGCTGGTTCTCCGTGCGCCCCATGGCGATGACATTCGGCGAAAACTCCTCCGTGAGGTCGTCCACGCCGATGAGGATGAACTTCACCCGCTCATCCTTCATGCTCTCCGCGAGGCGCAGCACGTCCCGCCCGCCCTTGCGCGCGTCCATCATATACGGCGCGACGGCGAGCACGACCTTCTCATCCGTGAGAGAGTGCCGCACCTTGAGATGCGCGAATTCGCGCGGGCGGAAGAGCGCGGTGTCGATGCCGTTCGGCACGACGCGCACGCTGTACTCCTCCCCAAGAAATGACCGGCGCACACGCTCTGCCAGCCACTCGGACGGCGTGCAGACGAGCATACGCTGCCCCGTGAGCAGCGCGCGCTTTTCGCGCCACATCCTCGCCGTGAAGTCAAAGAACATGGTCCTGGGGTACTCGCCAAGCTGCGGGCACTCGCCGCAGCCGGTCTGCCAGCGGTCACAGGAATTTGCAAAGCCGCACTTGCCGGTATAGGCAAACTCACAGTGGAACGTATACACCAGCGGGATATTTTTCGCGCGGATATACTCAAAAAGCGGCTTTAAGTTGACAAAATACGCATGAGGCTCATGCAGGTGCACGATATCCGGCATGAAGCTGTCCATAAAGCGCAGCAGCCGCCGCGTGGAGAAGAAGGAATAGCACCCCGTCAGCCCCGTCACGCGCGTGAGCGCGGCGTGAAGCGCCGTCTCCCAGTCGAGACCGAACTTGAGGATATTCTCCTCCTCAACATTCTTTCCCCGGCCGTAGCATACGGCCGCCTCGTCCCCGTGTGATCTGACCTCGGTATAGAGCTTATAGACGATCTTGCCGGTGCTGCCGGATTTGCAGACCGAGTCGATATACAAAATGCGCATGGTCAGAATTTTCTCCAGACCATCTTATCCACGACGCCCGTGTAGGACTGGATGATCTTCACGACCTTGGAGGAGACGTTTTCCTCCACATAGTCCGGCACGGGGACGCCGAGATCGCCGTTTTGGTTCATGGCGACGGCGGTGTCCACCGCCTGCAGAAGCGATTTTTCGTCAATGCCCGCCAGCACGAAGCAGCCCTTGTCCAGCGCCTCCGGGCGCTCGGTGCTCGTGCGGATGCAGACTGCGGGGAACGCGTGCCCCACGGAGAGGAAAAAGCTGCTCTCCTCCGGCAGTGTGCCGCTGTCCGAGACGACGGCAAAGGCGTTCATCTGCAAGGCGTTATAGTCGAAAAAGCCGAGCGGCTCATGCCGGATGACGCGCTTATCAAGCGCAAACCCGCTCGCCGCGAGGCGCTTTGCCGAGCGCGGATGGCAGGAATAGAGTATCGGCATGTCGTACTTCTCCGCCATTTTGTTGATGGCGGTAAAGAGAGAGGTAAAGTTCCTCTCGGTGTCTATATTCTCCTCCCGGTGCGCGGAGAGCAGGATGTATCTGCCCTTTTCCAGCCCAAGGCGGGAGTGTATATCCGATTTTTCTATATTTCCAAGGTTTTTGTGCAGAACCTCCGCCATGGGCGAACCCGTGACATATGTGCGCTCCTTCGGCAGCCCGCACTCGATGAGATAGCGGCGGGCATGCTCGGAATAGGCGAGGTTGACGTCAGAAATAATGTCGACGATGCGGCGGTTCGTCTCCTCCGGCAGGCACTCGTCCTTGCAGCGGTTGCCGGCCTCCATATGGAAGATGGGAATGTGCAGGCGCTTTGCCGCGATGGCGGAGAGGCAGGAGTTCGTATCGCCGAGGATCAAAAGCGCGTCCGGGCGTATCTCGCTCATGAGCTTATATGAGCAGTTGATAATGCTGCCCACGGTCTCACCGAGGTCGCCGCCCGCCGCGTCCATATATACCTCCGGCGCGTCAATGCCGAGGTCGCGGAAGAACACGCCGTTGAGGTTGTAGTCATAGTTCTGCCCGGTGTGGGCGAGTATGCAGTCAAAGTACGTGCGGCATTTGCCGATGACCGCCGCGAGGCGGATGATCTCCGGCCGCGTGCCGACGATGATGAGGAGCTTCAATCTCCCGTCGTTTTTGAAACGTATATCCGAATAGTCCAGCTTTATGCTCATATCTATATCTCCTCGAAGAACGTGTCCGGCTTTGCCGGGTCAAAGCACTCGTTCGCCCACATCACGGTGACAAGGTCGTCCGTATCGGAAAGATTGATGATGGAATGCGTATACCCCGGCAGCATATGCACCGCCTGTATCCGCTCGCCGCTCACCTCAAACTCCATGACCTCGTCCGTGCCTATCTTCCGCTCGCGGATAAGGCCGTGCCCCGCCACGACGATGAACAGCTCCCACTTGCTGTTGTGCCAGTGCTGTCCCTTGGTGATGCCGGGCTTGGAGATGTTCACGCTCACCTGCCCGCACTTTGCGGTACGGATAAGCTCGGTAAAGCTGCCGCGCGGGTCGGTGTTCATTTCCAGGTCATACGCCGCCTTTTCCGGCGGAAGATAGCTGAGGTACGTGGAATAGAGCTTCTTTTCAAAGGAGCCTTCCGGTATCTCCGGCATGAGGTGCGTCTCGCTCTGGGTCTTGAACTCGTCCAGCAGCGCAGCAATGCGCCCGAGCGTGACCCTGTGCGTCACGGGGACATGGCAGAAGCGTCCGTCCGCGCGCGGCTCCGGCGTAAGCCCCGCGTAGTCACAGCGGTGCTCACCGCCCTCAAGCGCGGCGATAAGCTCATTTACAACATCATCTATATACACAAGCTCCAGCTCCGTCGCGGGGTCGTTGACCGTGATGGGCAGGTCGTGGGCGGTGTTATAGCAGAACGTGGCGACGGCGCTGTTGTAGTTCGGGCGGCACCACTTGCCGAACACGTTCGGAAAGCGGTAGACGAGCACCGGCGCACCCGTGCTCTCGCCGTAGTCAAAGAACAGCTCCTCCCCCGCGAGCTTCGACCTGCCGTAGTCCGACCCGGCGTAGCGCCCGGTGAGGCTCGCCTGTGCAGAGCTTGAGAGCATGACGGGGCAGCTGCTGCCCGCACGCTTCAGCGCGTCCAGCAGCTCCCCGGCAAAGCCGCAGTTGCCCTGCATGAATTCATCCGTGTCCTTCGGGCGGTTGACGCCCGCAAGGTTGAACACGAAGTCCGCCCTGCCGCACCAGTCCGCCAGCGCGTCCGCGCCGCTTTGGCGCGTATACGCGAATATCTCTTCTATTTCAAGACCGGGATGCGTCCTGTCCTTGCCGTCGCGGATGTTTTCCAGCGCGCGGCAGAGGTTCTGCCCGACGAACCCGGCGGCGCCCGTAACGAGAATGTTCACGTTCTCTCTCCCTTTCTGCCGGGCATCAATACTCTATGCCCAGCTCCTCAAGCTGCTGGCGGATGTATCTGAGCGACAGCAGCTTCTCCTTCACTTCGTCGACCGTGAGCATTCTGGTGTTGTTGGAGTTGAACTCCGTCAGGTGGTTGCGCTCTACGTCGCCCTCGACGAAGTATTTATCATAGTTTAGTCCGCGCTTGTCGCACGGCACGCGGTAAAAGCTGCCCAGATCCTCCGCCTTGGCGCACTCCTCATTGGTCAGAAGCGTCTCATACATCTTCTCGCCGTGGCGTATGCCGATGACGCGGATATTGCTCTTGTCGCCGCCGAACAGCTCGCACACCGCCTCCGCCTGTGTCTGGATGGTGCAGGCGGGCGCTTTCTGCACGAGGATGTCCCCGCTCGCGCCGTTTTCGAACGCGAAGAGCACAAAGGTCGACCGCCTCGTCGAGCGACATGATGAAGCGCGTCATGCTCGGCTCCGTTATCGTTATGGGCTCGCCCTTTTTAAGCTGGTCTATCCACAGCGGGATGACGCTGCCGCGCGAGCACATCACGTTGCCGTAGCGCGTGCAGCATATCTTCGTGCGCGCGGGGTCGACCGTGCGGGACTTTGCCACGACGACCTTTTTCCATCATTGCCTTGCTCGTGCCCATGGCGTTTATGGGGTACGCCGCCTTGTCGGTGGAGAGGCATATCGCCGCTTTTACGCCCTCATCTATCGCCGCGGTGAGCACGTTGTCCGTGCCGAAGACGTTGGTCTTCACCGCCTCCAGCGGAAAGAAAAACTCGCACGAGGGCACCTGCTTGAGAGCCGCCGCGTGGAAGATATAGTCCACGCCGTGCATCGCGTTCTTCACCGATTGAATGTCGCGCACGTCGCCTATGTAAAACCTCAGCTTGTCGGCGTACTCCGGCATGCGCGCCTGAAAATCATGGCGCATATCGTCCTGCTTCTTCTCATCACGTGAGAATATACGTATCTCGCCTATGTCGCCGGAGATGAAGCGGTTGAGCACCGCGTTGCCGAACGAGCCTGTGCCGCCGGTTATCATCAAAGTCTTGTCCTTGAACATTTTCAGCCTCTCTCCGCCGCGTCCGGTCCGTTCACGCACTCGTCGAACCGGTCGAGCAGCATTTTTTTATCAAAATGGGTCTCAAAATACGCCCTTGCGTTCTTTCCGTATTCCTCTATCCGCGCGTCGCGCACAAGCGCCGCTGTCGCCGCGGCGAGCGCATTCGCGTCCCCAATGGGGCTGCACACGCCGCAGTCCGCCTCCTTCACTATCCGCTCCGTCTCGCCAGTGGCGCAGGCGAGTATCGGCATGCCGCACGCCATGTACGATTGCAGCTTTGCCGGGATGGTGTTGGCAAAAAGCGGATTATTCATGAACGACACGAACGCCGCGTCGCACGCGGCGAGAAGCCCCGGTATGCTCTCGGCGCTCTGCCGCGGGATCATCACGAACATATCCTCAACGCCGCGCTGGCGTATCTGCTCCTCGAGTGCCGCCTTGCTCCGCCCGTCTCCGACGATTACGAACGCCGCAGGTACGCCGTCCGCTTTCAGCCTAGAGGCGGTCTCGGGCAGGATGTCCAGCCCCTGCGCCTGTCCGACGTTGCCGGTGAAGGCGATCCTGAACCGGCCGTCCGCCGGGATGAGCACGCTCTTCTCCGCGCCGGGGCGGTAAAACTCCTCCGCGTACTGCGGCCAGTAGCTCACCTTTTCCCGTCCCTCCGCCATGCGCGCGCGTATCATCTCCACAAAGCTGGGCGACGCGGCGAATATCCGGTCGCAGCGGCGGTAGATGGACCTGACCATGCGCTCTATCGGGCGCAGGACAAGGGGTGAATGTATACCGGTGACGATCTCGATATTCTCCGGCCAGAGATCCTGCACATAGAGCCAGCACGGGATGTGCTTACGCTCGGCGTACCACACGCCGACGAGCACCTGCGTCATCGGGGAGACCTCAAAGTTGAACACCATATCGGCGTCCAGCCGCGTAAAGCACTTCCAAAACCAGCCCGACACCACAAACGACAGGTAGTTGAGGCACATGCCCACGGCGCTCTTCCCGCGCGCGATAAGCGGGATGCGGATAATGTCCATGCCCTCGTATTCCTCGCGCCGGTTTTTGAACAGTCCATACCCCTTGAAATACTTCCCATAGGGGTAGTTGGGTATGCCGGTGAGCACCGTTATTTTATACCCGCGCTTGACCCACTCGGCGCACATATCGTTTATGCGGAACGCCTCCGGGTAAAAATACTGGCTGACGACGAGTATATGCTTTTTTCTATGCGCCGCGTCGGTCATTTCACGCCCTCTGTTATCTCAATACTCTCCTGCAGGGTGTACTCTCTGTACTCCCCTCTGGAGTAGTCGCTGAGCGCCATGTCATAGCTCAGGCTGCCGAACGCCTTGTTCACAAGCCCTGTGAACGCGCCCATGAGCTTCAAAGCCCTGTCAGCCCGCCAACGAGCTTTATCCTCCGCCCGTGAGCCGCCGCGATCATGCGCACAAGCTCAGACGTGTTTGAGTACTCCGCGTTCTGAGGGGAAAAATGTCCCCTCTTCGTCGTTATCTATCATAAGCTTCACGAACGCCATAAGGTTGTCCACGAAAAGCATTGATCGCTCGTTATCCACACGGGGGAAGAAATGCAGGTGCTGCGCGAAGAGCGAGAGCACCGGGTAATTCCCCTTGCAGCCGGGTCCGTATATCATCGGCGGGCGCAGTATGACGACCCTGAAGCTCTCATCCGCGAGCTTTTTCAGCCGGTACTCCGCCTGAAGCTTGCTGTCGCCGTAGGCGTTCGCGGGGAACACATTGTCCCGCGCTCTATCCGCCGCCGCTCGCCGACGGGCGCGCTGTCGCCGTAGACGATGGCGGAGCTCATGAATATGAACTGGTGCACGCCCTCCGCCTTTGCCTTTCTGGCAAGCTCCTCGGTCATGTCGGTGTTTATGCTGTAATAGGTCTGCGCTTTCTCGGCGCTGATGTGTCCGTTGTCGGAGTGCGCCAGCCCCGCCACGTGGTAGACCGTGTCTATCCCCGTGAAGTCCTCATCGCGCCACGAGCCGTCGCGCATGCTGATGGACACCGTCGCGTAGCCGGGAAAGCCCTCTATGTAGCGCTTGAAGCACTTGCCGAGATAGCTGTTGATGCCGGTTATGAGAATGCGTTTCATATCTTCTTCTCCCGCTCAAGCTCGCCCGTGCCGCCCTCGACCACGCCGTCATGCCGCAGCACGCTCGTTATCGTGCCGAAAAAGCACTTGCAGTCAAAAAGGAAGCCGAGGCGCTGCACATACTCCCCGTCCAGCTTGGCCTTCACCGGGATGGGCAGCTCGTCCCGCCCGTTTATCTGCGCCCAGCCGGTGAGACCGGGCTTCACGTCGTTCGCGCCGTACTTGTCGCGCTCGGCGATAAGGTCATCCTGATTCCACAGCGCGGGGCGCGGACCGATGACGGACATATCCCCCGCGAGGATGTTGAAAAGCTGGGGCAGCTCATCAAGGCTCGTTTTTCGCAGAAATGCGCCTGTGCGCGTTATCCACTTCGTGGGGTCGGCGAGCATATGCGTCGGCACATCCTTGGGCGTGTCGGTGCGCATGGTGCGGAATTTGAGGATGTTGAAAAAGCTCTTATGAATGCCGAAGCGCTTCTGCCGGAAGAACACCGTCCCCGGCGAGCCGAGCTTTATCGCAAGCGAGATGATGAGCATGGGAATTCCGAGCACAATTATGCCCGCCAGCGACAGCAAAACATCCAGTATTCTTTTCAAAAACCGCTCGTACATAGCGCCACCTGCCCCGATTTATTTACTGTATTTTGTATTCAGCGGCTTTTCCGCCGCACCTTTACATTATAAGCCACAAATCATGTTATTATATCATCGCACAGGTACAGTGTCAACGCAAAAGCGTCCATGCGCAAAAAGCACATGAACGCTTTCAGATTTTATGCAGGTCATCCGCTCAGTCCGGCGCTGTCGGTTCAGCGCCGTGGGATGAGCAGGGACTGACCGGCCTTGATGCGGTACGGATAGGCAATGTCGTTGAGCTTGATAAGGATAGTAGCCGATGTGAGAAATCGCAGTGCAACACTGTCGATGGTGTCGCCATCGGCGACGGTGTACACATGGTAAGGGCCGTCAGGACCGTAGGCGCCGCCGCCGGAGATCTCGTCAAGCACTGCATCGTTGAGTCTGTATTCGTTTTCCTTCATGCTGTCCCCTTTTATCACTTAAACCATCGATTGGGAATCGGGAGATATATAATATCCCCGGGTCTGATGTTATTGATGTCAATGTACATATTGTCCCTATTGAGCCGGATGATGTCCTCAACAGTGACCCAATACCAGCTTGCAATGCTCTCCAGCGTGTCGCCAAAATAAACATGGCTTTCCATATACGCTTCGCCGGTGCCGCCGGCGACCTTGCCGAGCTGCGCGTCATTGAGTATCTTTTCGTTTTCTGCCATGATGCTTTCTCCTTTCTAAAAAACATTTTCTCTGTACCGTTCCGCGGGCTTTGTCTTCCGCTTTCATCTCTTAGTACGCACCCGCGCGGGATTTGTTACAGATACTTTGTTTTTTATTTTGAAGTCATGGTGAACATTTCCTCGAACTTTTTCCTCTCCGCCTCCGGGTCCGGCTGCTGCGCGGCGCGCCACGACGTATCTATGCGCTGGCGCTCGACAAGCTCGGCAAAGTAGCCGTTCTCGGCGATAAGCTCCTCATACGTGCCGTCCTCGACTATCTTACCGTGGTCGAGCACGATGATGCGGTCGCACTGGCGGATGGTGGACAGGCGGTGGGCAATGACGATGCGCGTGCATTTCAGCCCGTCCAGCGCCTCGGATACCTTTTTCTGCGTGATATTGTCAAGCGCGGAGGTCGCCTCGTCAAGGATGAGTATCTTCGGCTTCGGCGCGACGGCGCGGGCGATCATGAGTCTCTGCTTCTGCCCGCCGGATATGCCGCCCTGTCCCTCGGCGATCACCGTGTGCATGCCCATGGGCATGGCGCGTATATCGTCGGCAATGCCCGCGATCTCCGCCGCCTCCCACGCGTCGTCCAGCGTCAGCCACGGCGCGGCAACGGTGATGTTGGAGAATATGTCCCCAAAGAAGAGCTTGCCGTTCTGCATGACGCAGCCGATCCTGCTTCTCAGTGACTTGAGGTCGAGCGTGGCGAGATCCCTGCGGTCGTAGTATATCGCGCCCTTCTGCGGCTTTTCAAACCCCAGCAGCAGCCGCACGAGCGTCGACTTGCCGCAGCCCGTCGCGCCAACGAGCGCGACATACTGCCCCGGACGGATGTTGAGCGAGAGGTCATCTATCACAAGGGGCATGGATTCGCTGTATCTGAACGATACGTTCGTCAGCTCTATGCCGCCGCTGACGCGCGTGACCATCTTCCTGCCCTCGCTCACTTCCGGCTCCGCGTCCATGATGGGCTTGACCTCGTCGAGGATGGGGCGTATCTGCGCCACGGTGGACGCGATGCCCGCCAGCCCCATGAACGCGCCGGAGATCATGCCGTAGGCGGCGCTGAACGCCGTATACTCCGCCACGCTCACGCCGCTTCTGACCGCGGCGAAGTACAGCACTATCGTGCCGGTAAGGCTTATTGCCGTGGAAATAACGCCGCTGAGGCGCAGGAACATCGGCGGATTGTAGGCAAGGCGCGCCTCCTCGGCGTAAAGCCCCAGCCAGCGGGAGAACATCCGCTTTTCCGCCCCGGCAAGCTTTATTTTCTGCACACCGCTGATAAGCGAATACGTCATGCCGCTCTCGCGCCCGGCAAGCGCCATGCGCTGCTTTGTTATCCCCATCTGGCGGAACGTCGTCAGCACGGAGAACACGAATGTCACCGCCGTGATGGTGAGCGCCGGGGCGACGAGTGCGGGGGCATACCTGAACACCTGCGCCACGTACACCAGCGACAGCAGCGACGTAAGCGATGTGGAATACGCCGCGGAAAAGAGCATTGAGCACAGCGAATTCATATACTGCATTTTATATGACAGCTGCCCTGCGCTGTACTTTGTGAAAAACGATGCCGGAAGGCTCATCATGCGCGACATTGTCGCCGCCTCGACCTCAAGGTCGAGCTGCGCGGACACGCGCGAGGACACAAGCGCCTTCACCGCGCCCATCAGCACCGTGCTTATCCCCACGCACAGGTAGAACGCCAGCACGCTCAAAAGCAGCTGCACACTGCCCGACGCGATAACGTCGGAAAAAGATCATATAGTTTATCTTCGGCAGCAAAAGCCCCAGCCCCGTCACGGCGAGCGCCGCGAGCACGACCATCACGATCGACCCCGCGGGGATCGCCTGTGCCATGTACGCGAAGATGTCCTTCAGCCCTAGCTTCCTCAGTGGGAACGGCTTATAGAAGCACAGCGCCTCCGGCGCAATGAGCTTTTCCGTCTCGCGGTCGAGCTGCACGCGCTTGCCCGATGCGGCGTCGAAAAACGAATAGCCGAAAAATCTGTTGGGGATGAGCGCGACGGTGCTGCCGTCGTCCGCGCGCGTGCCCAGAAGCGCGCCCACGGCGTTTTTATACCATCCCTCCGTCAGCTCCACGCGACGGCGCATTACGCCCCACGGGCGCAGGAGGTATTCCAGCTGTCCGTCCCTGTCGCGTATGTCCTCCGGCACATCGGCGGACGGGATATGATAGTATTTGAGCACCTCGTCAATGGCGCTTTTGATGATGAAGCGCTCGTCGCGCGCCGCAGTGGCGGCTCTGTCGCCCAGCACCGCGGACACGACGTCCACGAAGGCGTTTTCAAGCGCCTCGTTGTCGTTCTTCCGGCGCTCAAGTATCTGATCGTTGAACCAGCCCATTCATACGCCTCCCTTCACTCGCTCGTGACGAGGCGCGTGTACGCCCCGCCCAGCGCCATCAGCTCATCATGCGTGCCGCGCTCGGCGACCCTGCCGTGGTCGAGCACGATTATCTCGTCGCAGTCGCGTATCGTGGATAGCCGGTGGGCAATGACAATGCAGGTGATGCCCCGGTCACGTATGGCGTTGACGACCTCAAACTCCGTGCGCGCGTCGAGCGCGGAGGTCGCCTCGTCCATGATTATAATAGTCGGGTCCTGCGCGAGGACGCGGGCGATCTCCATCCGCTGGCGCTGCCCGCCGGAGAAGTCCTTGCCGCCCTCCGTGATGCGGTACTGGTAGCCGCCGTCGCGCTGCATGATGTCCTCGTGCAGCCGGGCATCCCGCGCCGCCATTATCATCTCAAAGTCCTCTATCGTGCTGTCCCACATTTTTATGTTGTTTGCAATGGTGTCTTCAAAGAGGATGATGTCCTGATCCACCACCGCGAGGGAGCCTGTGAAAACACTGCGCGGTACATCACTCTGCGGCACGCCGCCGAAAAGTATCTCCCCGCTCCACGGCTTATACAGCCCGGAGATGAGCTTGGAGAGCGTGGACTTGCCGCAGCCGGATTCGCCCACGAACGCCACGGTGCTGCCGGGCTTGACGTGCATGCTGAAATCCTCAATGAGCGGCGGGGCGAGCCGAGAGTACCCGAATGTCACGTTTTTGAGCTCCACCTCGCCCGTGAGCTTGGCGTACCCGCTCTCCCCCGCGTCGTCGTCCTGCTCCTCGCGCACATCCACGGGGTACTGCATCACGTCCTCGACGCGCTCCATCCGCGTGCGCATCTCCTGCATGACCTGCCCGGCGGACACGAGCGCCGTCGCCGGCGCGGTGAACGCCGCGAGAAACGCCTGAAACGCCGTTATCATACCGACGGTGAAGCTGCCCTCCATCGCGTACCACACGCCCATCGCCAGCACCGCCGTGTTCGTCAGCGTGGTGACGAGCGTCGGGATCATGCCGAGGTAGGCGTTGAGGCGTTCATATCTCACCTTTTGGGTGTTCACGCTCGCCTGAAAGCCCGACCAGCGCGCAAAGTACCCGTTCTCCGTGCCGCTGGCCTTTATCGTCTCTATCATCTCTATCCCGGCGACAGCCGTGCTGGACAGCTTGCCCTGATCGCGCATCTGCACGCGCGTGATGTTCACGCGCTTTGCCGAGATAACGCGGGACATCGCCGCGTCGATCACGATGCTCGCCACGCCCACGAGCGTGAGCTGCCAGCTGTAGCGTATCATCACCACGAGGTAGAACACCATCATCACCGTCTGCAGGGCGAGCGGCGCGAGCGTGGAGACGAGGCTGTTGGCAATGCTGGCGTTATCGCCCTGCCGCTGCTGAATGTCGCCCGCCATGCGCTGGGAGAAAAACTCCATCGGCATGCGCAGCACCTGCCACAAAAACGTGGTGCTGCCGATAACGGCGAGCTTGCCGTTTATGCGCAGCGAGCATATCGCCTCCGCCGACGCCACGATGATCTGTACCGCCGCGAGCGCGGACATTGCCGCGATCGTCGGGATGAACCACTCCGGGTTCTGCCCCGTGAGCAGCCGGTCATAGAAAATGCGCGTAAACGCCGGGTTTATCACGCCGATGAGCGCGGTTATAAGGCTCGTCAGCACAACGAATGCGACAGCGCCGCCCGCGCCGCGCAGACGCTCGCGCGCGAACGCCATGACGCTCTTTGGCTTGCCGCCCGGCTCGAAGCCCTCGTCCGGCGCAAACATGAGGCACACGCCCGTGAACGCCTCGTCAAACACATCCATCGGCACCTTCACCGTGCCGCGCGCGGGTCGTTTATAACGGCGCAGTTGCCCCTGAAGCCGCACAAAACCACGAAGTGGTTGAAGTTCCAGTGGATGATGCACGGGAACTCTCCCCCGGCTTTCAGATCATCCGGCTCGAAGCGGTAGCCCTGCGCTTTCAGCCCGTAGCTGCGCGCCGCCATCAAAAGGTTGCGCGCGTTTGACCCGTCGCGGGACACGCCGCAGTCCTGCCGCACCTTCTCCAGCGGTATCCACTTGCCGTAGTATGCCAGCACCATTGTCAGCGATGCCGCGCCGCACTCCAGCGCCTCCATCTGCATCACGACCGGCACGCGGGCAGCGCCCTTCGTCACCGGCTTTTTTATCCTTGTCTCCGACATGCCGCGCCTCCTCAGTTAAAGACGAACGACATGGGTCTTACGCTTTCTATGAGTACGCGGGCGGTATACGTCCCGTCGGGGAGGCTCACGGCGAGCCGCACGGGATAGACCCACTCCCCGGACTTTATGCCGCCGACGTGCATATCGTATTCATCCAGCACCGTCTCCGCCTTCACGGCCTTCCCGTCAAGCGCGGCGAGCGCGCAGCTCTCCCCCTCCACGGATACCGGCATATCCGCCGCGACTCTGGCGGCATCGTTCTCCTTTATGTAGCAGGTCGTCACGCCGTTCTCGCTCACGGCACACACATCGAGATAGCTGTTCATCGTGCCGAACACGCCCCATATTATAACGCCCGCAAGCAGCACCGCGACCGACAGCAGTATCAGCCACACGCTGGGGCTGGACACGCATATGTAGTCGTTGAGCTGTTCCGGCGATGAGATGCGCGCAATGCTCTTCTTTCTGAAAACGCTTCTTTTTTCGTCCATGTGTCTTTTCCTCCGTGTCCCGGCGCGTCATGACCGCGCCGCGCGGTCTTTGCCACTATGTTATCATAGTTTGCATATATTGTATAGCGTCATTTTGGCGTTTTAGGGGCTGTTTTTGCGCAGAAAAGCCCGGCAGCCATTCAAGGCCGCCGGGCTTGTGGGGTATCATATTATTGCCGCCGTGTCACGCGTTGCCGTTGATGATCTTAGCGTATGTTCCCTCCGGGATCATGGGCGTGCCGATCTCATTGAGCAGCGCCGCGTCGACCATTCCGCCCTCGGCGTACTGCCGTCCGGCCTTCTTCACAAGCTCCAGCCGCGGCGCGGTCACGCCCGCCGCCTCCGGCGCGTTGAACATCGGGCTCTCCGGCACGGTCATTATCGTGTGCCCGTGAGGGAACAAAAGCTCAAATTGGCGCACCGCGGGCTCGAAGTTGCGCTTGCTGTTGGGGAATCCGCAGCCGCATATCATCATGAATCTGAGGTGCGAGTAATCCCTCTGCCCGACATGGACATACCGCCCGTTTACCTGCGCCATCGCCATTGACGACAGCGGCAGCATGCGGTCTATCAGGTTTTTCAGCATCGCGGGCATGCCGTAGCTGTAAAGCGGGAAGCTGAACAGCAGCAGGTCGGACGCGAGCATCGCGTCGAGCAGCGCGCGCATATCGTCGTCAATGGCGCAGTGTCCGCCGTTATATTTGCAGGCAAAGCATCCCCGGCAGAACTCAATCTGTCTGTCGATGGTGCTTCGGCACCGGGAGCGCTGCACAACGGCAGGCGGTTAGCTACACCACCCGAAAGGGGGTGAAGCGTATGCCTATTACGATTACTTTTCATGTATTTACATACACGATCACGATAACCGTAAAGCAAAACCGCCGACACTCTGCCAAGTGACGGCGGTTAACGCTTTGCGTTGCCACGCTTGATTGCTTGAAGAGCTAACCGCTTGTCGCAGCGCTCTTTTCATGTTCATTATAGCGTCGGCACCGCAATATGTCAAGCGCATTTGCATTCCATACAACGGGACTTCTATGTTCATCCCAACAAAAAGGAGCGTCCATACGGACACTCCTTTTTGTTGGCGCAGAAGGAGGGATTTGAACCCTCGCGTGCTTTTTAGACACCTACTCCCTTAGCAGGGGAGCCCCTTCGGCCTCTTGGGTACTTCTGCATCAAGCTTAGATATGTTATCATACCTAAAGTCCAATGTCAAGTGTTTTTATCGTCTGTTCCGCTCCCTATTTTCCGACGCAGAAGCGGCTGAATATCCGATTGGTCACATCCTCGCGTATGCTGCGCCCCGTGAGCTCGCCTAGTGCCGCCATCGCGCCCTCCGTCTCCGTGAGCACGATGTCCGGCGTTTCGCCCGCGCGCATCGCGCCAAGCGCCGCGTCGATATACTCCGCCGCACGCGCCACGGCGTCCGCCTGACGGGCATTGGTGAGTATCTCCCCTGCGGGGACGCACGGCAGCGGGAACATCGCGGCGATGGCGGCCTCGAGCGCGTCTATCCCCTCCCCGGTGACGGCGCTGACCGCGACGCGCGGCAGAGCTGTGTTGAGCGCGATGTCCGCCTGCGCGAGATCCTTCTTCGACACGACGAGCACCGCGTGCGCCGCCCGCTCCGCCCGGCGGACAATGTCGATATCCTCCGCCGTCACTTCGCCGCTCCCGTCCACCACGGCGATGACGAGCATCGCCTCATCCATCGCGCGGCGGCTGCGCTCCACGCCGAGGCGCTCGACCGCATCGTCGGTCGCGCGTATACCGGCCGTGTCCGTGAGCCGCAGTGTCAGCGAGCCGAGGTGCAGCTTCTCCTCTATCGTGTCGCGCGTCGTGCCGGGTATCTCGGTGACGATGGCGCGGTCATAGCCCAAAAGCGCATTCAGAAGCGAGCTTTTGCCCGCGTTCGGTCTGCCGACTATCGCGGCTGGAATGCCGGCGGTCATGAGCCGCCCGCGCTCAAACGTCCCCAGCAGGGCGCGCAGATCGCGCGCCGCCGCGTCGAGCCGCTGCTTATAGTCCTCCATGCGGAAGTCCTCAATGTCCTCATCCGGGTAGTCGAGCACGGCGTGAAAGTGCGAGGATATGTCCGTCAGGAGTGAATACACGCCCTCCGTGCGGCGGCTGACCGCGCCGGAGAGCTGCCCTGCGGCATTGCGCGCCGCCTCTATGCTCTCCGCGTCGATGATGTCCGCCACGGCCTCCGCGCTCGACAGCTCCATCCGCCCTGACAGGAAAGCGCGCTTTGTGAACTCCCCCGGTCCCGCCTGACGCGCGCCGAGGGCAAATATCTCCTCCAGCGCCGCGCGCAAAACCACGGGCGAGCCATGGCACTGGAGCTCGGCCGTGTCCTCGCCGGTGTAGCTGTGCGGGGCGCGGCTGACGGTGCACAGACACACGTCCAGCAGCGCCCCGTCGAGCGCGCACAGCCGCCCGTAAATGAGCTTTCTATCCTCATTATCAGACATTTTGGAGCCGTTCGCCGGGAAGAATATCCTGTCCACGATGGCAAAGGTCCCCTCGCCGGATATGCGGATGATGCCTATGGCGGAGACCTGCGCGCCGGTGGCTATCGCGGCAATGGTGTCCCCCATCACTCCTCCGCCTCCAATGCGTCCAGCAACGCGGGCAGCTCCATCGGGGCACCGATGCGCCCGACAGGGGCCTCTGCCGTGCCGAAGCCGTAGGCGGCGTGGATGAAATCGCACCCCGCGGCGACGGCGCTGTGCTCGTCAAGCGCGGTGTCGCCGACGTATACGCCGCGGCGCAGACCGTTGCGCTGCATGACAAGGCGGATATTGTCCACCTTTTTCAGTCCGGTGCGCCCCTCGGTCTCATAGTCCGCGAAAAACCGGCCAAAGCCCGTCTGGTCAAAAAACGCCTCGATATACCCCGCCTGGCAGTTGCTCACGGCGAAGAGCCTGCGCGTCGCGGCGAGCGCCGAGAGCATGTCCCCCACACCGTCGTAAATGACCGCGCCGTGGCGGCGCAGATAGTCGTTCTCCCCGTCGATGCACACGCGGCACACGTCGTAGCGTGCGTCGCCGTAGTCCGCGAGGAGCCTGTCGGCAATGTCGTTCACGGTCAGCCCCATGATGCCGGTGATGTCGTCAAACGACGGGACCTTGTCCGCGCCGTAGCGCGTGCGCAGGGTCTCGCCCCAGCTGGCGGCAATGCCCTCGCGGCTGTCCCACAGCGTCCCGTCCAAATCAAAAATAACAGCGTCGTATTTCATATCCTATACCAAAAGAAGCTTCCGGTCGGAAGCTTCTTTACCTTTTATAATCAGTTGACCTTTTTTCAGGTCTTGTCTGCCTTCTCCGCACGCGCGGCGCGGGCGGCCTTCTCATCGTTGCGCTCAGAGACATAGTAGCTCAGCGAGAGGAGACTGTCAGAGAAGTGGACGTTCTCGACGATGATGCTGCTGTTGGGCGCGGTGAGGTCGACATTGGTGAAGTTCCATATCGCCTCGACGCCGTTGGAGGTGAGCAGATTCGTCACGGGGATGGCCGCTTCCTGCGGGACGGTCAGCACGACGACGTCGACGCTGTTGTTCTGGAGATACTCCTCCAGCGTGTCCATCGCATAGATAGGCACATCGTTGAACACCGTGCCGGTCAGCTCCGGGTCGATATCGAACGCGGCAACGAGTTTGAAGCCCCACGCGCTGAAGCAGAAATTATCCATCAAAGCATGGCCGATGTTGCCCGCGCCGATGAGGATGGCGCGATAGCCGCGGTCCGTGCCGAGTATGCTGGCGATCTGCCCGTGCAGCGCGGAGACATTGTAGCCGTAGCCCTGCTGGCCGAATTCACCGAAGCAGCTGAAATCCTGCCGGATCTGAGACGGCGTGAGCCCGAGCTGCTGACCGAGCTCAAAGGACGATATACGGCTGACGCCGTTGCCCATCAGCTCGTCCAGCTTGCGCAGGTAGCGCGGCAGGCGGCGGATAACATTGTTGGAAACCTTAATATTTTTCAAGAAAAACCTCTCCTTACGTGTGTCTGGACTGTTTCTATACGCAGAAAAAGGCGCATAAAGAATCTATTATAGCAACAGTATAGCACAGCAAAGGAGAGGTTTCAAGCCGATTTGCAATGAATTGTCAAAACTGCTATAAATTTTTTAATTTTTTCACTGTTTTATCAGGAATTAGTCAACTGCTCCGCTTCCTTGGCAAGCGTGATGAACGGCTCGATGAGCGCGGAGTAATCGTCGGCGGTCAGCGCGGGGTGTAGCGGACGAGCTCGCCGTCATCGCCGCGCGTGAACACGGCGATGTCGCCGTCGGTGATACACGATGAGCTTCTGCTCCTTGTCCTGCGCAGAGTATTCTATAACATCCACACCATCGGGGTCGACATCATCCGGCAGCAGCGCGCGCAGGTGCTCATCCATGGGCACGGGGGCGCTCACAACGGGCGGCTTTGTCTCATTCTCAGGCTTCTCCTCGGAAGCCTTCTCCACTGCGGGAGGCGCGGACGGCGCGACCGTCGGCGCGGCACTCTCCACCGTGGGAGTTTCCGCCGCATCCTCGGGCGTATCCTCGCGGTTCGTGAGCAGCTTTTCAACGAATTCCGTCACGTCCACACTGCCCATGTGGATATGCCGGACGATATTCTCGCTCGTAGCATCGGGCGCGTCGGGCTGCGCCGCGGCGGCGTCATTGCCGGGTGCGGCGGAGCCAAGCGGCGGCTCCATGGGCGCTGCGGTCTCCTCCGCCGGGGTCTGCGTCATGCCGGAGCTTTCAAGCATTCCGTCCGACTGCAGGGCGTCCTGCTCCGCAGAGCTCTCAGGCTCGCTCGCGGGAGCCTCGGTCGGCACTGGAGTGGGCGCGACAGTAGGCACAGGCGTGGGCTCCGCGGTCGGTACGGGTGTCGGCGTCGGGGTGGGTGCAGCCGTGGGAACGGGCGTCGGCACCGGGGTTGGCGCGACTGTTGGGGCAACCGTCGGGGCGGTCGTCGTGTTCGGGTAGAAGTCCGGGAACTGCGCGGGCGCGGCGGCGGAATTGACCTCCGGGGTCGGTGTCACCTTTGCGGGGACATAGCCGTAGTTCTCGCTGTCTGGGATTGCGGCGCTGCTTCCTGCGTCGGACTGCACCGAGGGGACGCTCGCCGTTTCGGGTGCGGGCGTGGGCGAAGGAGTGGGAGCCGCGACGGAGGCGGTCTCATTCCCGGTGGAATAAATGTCGCCGGAGGTTTTCAGGCTCGTGCGGCTTTCATAGACGGCATTATCCGTCCTGCGGCTGTTGACGATGGCGACGCCGCCGACCGCCGCGAGCACGAGCGCGGCGCATGCCCTGCCGCGATGAGGTTCTTCACCTGCCGCGAAAGCCCAGTCCTGCGGTTGCGGCGGATGATCTCGCTGCGGCGCAGCTCCGCCATGATATTATCACATAACTCTTCCGGCGGCTCTGCCAAGTCGGAAGAAATGGTGTCTGACAATGCGGAAAACGCTTGATACATCGCCGCGCACTCGCGGCAAGTGCCAAGGTGTTCCGCCAGGGCGGCGCGCTCGTCTCTGGACAAGTCCTCATCCAGCATACGGCTTATCAGCTCCTGATAGTATTCGCATCCGCTCATGACAGATCACCTCCTCTCTCTTTGCTTGACGAGACAAACTCCGGAATGTTCCCGTCCTTGATCAAAAACGAGCATAATTTTTTCCTCGCGCGGAATATGCGCGACTTCACCGTCCCGGCCTCAAGGCCGAGCGCCGCGGCGATCTCCTCATAGCTCAGTCCCTGGATCTCGCGCAGCAGCAGTATCTCCCGGTGGTCGGGAGGAAGCGCGGCAAGCCCGCGGCGCACAGCGTCGCGCGTGAGGCTCCTGTCGAGCAGAAGCTCCGGCGACTGAGACTCGTCGGCAATGTCAAGCTCGACCTCTTCCCCGTCGTCGTTCTCCGTCGAGAGCGAGACCGTGGGCTTTCGCGTCCTGCTCCGCCTGCTGGCACATCTGCGCGAAGGCCACGGCGTTGACGTTTCCACCGTCCCAGCCCTTGCGGAATTTTACGGTCACGGGCACATTGACGGCCTTGACGACTGCCTCGATGATGCGCCCGGCGAGCTCGGGATCGCGCATGAGTGCCGAACCGTCGCCGCTGCGGATGACCTTGCCCACCGGGCAGCCCATATTGATGTCCAGAATGTCCGCACCGGAGTATGCCAGCGCCATGGGTGCGGCCTCGGCCATGACCTCCGGCTCGTGGCCGAAGATCTGCACGGCGGCGGGGTGCTCGTCTGGCGGCGACCAGAGCAGCTGCTTCGTTTTTTCATCGTGATAGACCAGCGCCTTGGCGCTCACCATTTCCGTGCAGGTGAGGGCAGCGCCCTGCGCGCGGCACAGCGCGCGAAACGGCGCATCGGTCACGCCCGCCATGGGCGCGAGCGTGAGCGGGCCGCAGATCTCGACGTTTCCGATCTTCACCATGTGATCTCGAGCTCCACGGGGCAGTGGTCACTGCCGTAAATGTCGGAAAGGATGCTGGCCGTCTCGATCTTTTCCGCCGCGCGGTCCGAGCACAGGAAGTAGTCGATGCGCCAGCCGGCATTGTTCTCCCGCGCGTGGAAGCGGTAGCTCCACCACGAGTAGGCGTCCGTCTCGTCCGGGTGCAGGGCACGGAACGTGTCCGTGAAGCCGGCGTGCAGCAGCTCCTGAAACTTCGTACGCTCCTCGGGGCTGAAGCCGGGGTTGCCGACGTTGCGCTTCGGGTTTTTCAGATCGATCTCCGTTGCGGCGACGTTCATGTCCCCGCAGATGACGACCGGCTTGTGCCGGTCGAGCGAGCAGACGAATTCGCGGAACGCATCGTCCCAGCTCATCCGGTATTCCAGCCGGCGCAGCCGTCCTGCGCGTTCGGCGTGTAGACGCATACGAGGTAGAATTCCGGGTATTCGGCCGTGATCACGCGGCCCTCCAGATCGTGCTGCGGCAGGCCGAGATTATACTGCACGTCGAGCGGCTCGGCCTTCGTGAACACGGCGGTGCCGGAGTAGCCCTTTTTCTCGGCGTTGCACCAGTACTGGTG
>VOFG01003791.1_pt1 | contig 90511 bp, 108 predicted proteins | sample 5384171 | NCBI WGS metagenome assembly VOFG01 (sample SAMN12384726, study PRJNA508395) | human gut metagenome | isolation source: healthy gut F | host: Homo sapiens
GCCGGACTTGAACCGGCGACCTGCTGATACGAATCAGCTGCTCTACCGACTGAGCCACACTAGCATCGATTTGGCTAAATAATATAGCATATTTTTCCCGGCCGCGTCAATCTTTTTTTTCGCGGGGAGCCGGTTTGTAAATGTCTCTATAATATGCACAAATGTCGAAAAAAATTCTATATTTCGATGCCAGATAATTTAAATTGAATTGAGCTTTAAGTTTATGGTATCATAATCGGGAAGTTTTTTCTTCAGGAGAAAGAAAAGGATGGACGGGGGCGTCCGGAAAGGAAGGAACATATGGAAGCTATCATCAATTTTTTACCGGTACATTGAATACCGTCGCCTGGCTGTATATTTTCCTGCCATGTACGATCGTCGGCGGTTTGTACCTGACGATCCGCAACCGTGGGATCCAGTTCACGCGCTTTGGCTACGCGATGAAGAACACGGTCGGCAAGATGTTCCAGAAGCAGGGAGGCCGGCGCGGGCGCCGTCACCCCGCTGCAGGCCGTTACCACGGCGCTGGCCGCGACGGTCGGCACGGGCAACATCGTCGGCACGTCGCAGGCCATCGCCCTCGGCGGCTATGGCGCGGTGTTCTGGCTGTGGCTCGCGGCGCTGCTCGGCATGATCATCAAAGTATTCCGAGGTCACGCTCTCCATCAAGTACCGGGAACGTGACGCCAAGGGCGACTGGGTCGGCGGCCCGATGTACTATGTCAAAATGGCCTCGGCAAGGGCTGGCAGTGGGTCGGAATTCTGTTCGCGGTCTTCGCGGCGATCGCCTGCTTCGGCATCGGCAACATGTCGCAGGTCAACTCCATCGTTGGTTCACTCAACAACGCAATCGACGCCTTTATCCCCGCGGCGGAGGGGAGCGGAACCTGCTGAATCTCATCTTCGGCATTGTGATCGCGGGCCGCTCGTCGCGCTGATCCTCTTCGGCGGCATCAAGCGCATCGGTGCGGTCGCGAAAAGCTCGTCCCCGGTCATGAGCGTTCTCTATATCATCTTCGCCTTCGTCGTCATCTTCGGCCACGCAGGCAACATCGGACCGGCCTTCGCCAAGATCTTTCCGCACAGCCTTCACGCCCAGGCCCTCGGCGGTGCGGCCAGCGGCATTGCGCTGAAGCAGACCATTATCTGGGGCCTGCGCAGAAGCGCATTCTCCAACGAGGCCGGCCTCGGCTCGGCGGCCATCGCCCACGCGGCGGCCGATACCAAGGGTCCCGTCCAGCAGGGCCTTACGGCATCTTTGAGGTCTTCGCCGACACCATCGTCATCTGCACGCTGACGGCCATGACCATCATCTGCAGCGGCGTCGACATCACCTTCGGCCAGAAGGTCGGCTCCGAAGCTCATCACGAGCGCGTTCGCCACCATGTTCGGCGTCAAATTCGCCTCTGTGTTCGTCGCGGTCGCACTGATGCTCTTTGCGTTTACGACGGTGCTCGGCTGGTCGCTCTACGGCAGCCGCTATCAGGCGTTCATCATATCGTTGTCGTCGGCGCGGCGTGCAGTATCAACGGTCATGTTCATCATCATCGTTCGCCAAACCGCAAATTCAGTTTGCGGTTTGGAAAGGAAGAAACGAGCACAGAGGAAAAGAAGCCTTGCTTGCAGGGATTCGTTCCGTCGTGGTCGTTTCTGACGCGCCTCCGGCGGCCCTATCTTTTCCCTTGCGCCGGAAAAGATAGGGGAGAAAGGGGCGCTTGGGGTTACGTTTGGTGCTTTCTGCCTCTGAATTTAGGCGGGAACCAATGTTTCAGGCGTCGTTCCACACGGGAGTCACCTTCACGGGCGTCTTACTACGCGCCGCCTGATACGGTTTGCAGTTCGGCAGCGACTGCACCGCCATCGTCGGGCCGAACGGCAGCGGAAAATCGAATATATCCGACGCCATCAGCTGGGTCCTAGGCGAGCAGAGCACCCGCGCCCTGCGCGGCGCGAAGATGGAAGACGTCATCTTCGGCGGCACGGCCAAGCGCCCCGCCGTCGGCTACGCCGAGGCGACGCTCGTGCTTGACAATTCCGATGCCAGCCTTCGCATTGAGACGCCCGAGGTCATGATCACCCGCCGCTATTTCCGCTCCGGCGAGAGCGAATACTATATCAACAAGCAGCTTGCCCGCCTCAAGGACATCAACGAGCTGTTCATGGACACCGGCCTTGGCCGCGAGGGCTATTCCAACATCGGACAGGGCCGCATTGACGAGATCCTTGCGCTCAAATCGACCGACCGCCGCGAAATTTTTCGAGGAGGCCGCCGGTATCTCCAAATTCCGCCACCGCAAGGAGGATACCGAGCGCCGTCTAGCCAACACCGAGGACAATCTGCTGCGCATCGGCGATAAGATCTCCGAGCTGGAGCTTCAGGTCGGCCCGCTGCGGGAGCAGGCGGAGAAGGCGCAGAAATATCTGACCTTCCGCACCGAGCTCAAGGGTCTTGAGGTCACGGTCTGGCTGGAAAATCTCAAAAAAATCGCCGAAAGCGCCCGCAAGGCCGAGACGGATTACGCCTCCGCCGCTTTCATCCTCGAACAGGCGCACGACGAGCTGACCGCGCTCTACAGCAAGGCCGAGCAGCTCAGCCTGCAATACAACCACCAGACGCTTCAGCTCGACCAGCAGCGCGAGCACATCAGCCAGATGGAGGCCGAACGCCAGCAGGCACAGAACGAAATTACGCTCCTGCGCGCGGAGATCCAGCACCACCAGACGAACATCGACCGCATCCAGCAGGAGCTGCAGGATCAGCAGACGCGAAGCGGCGGCATTGCGGGCCAGATCGAGGCCGAGCGGCAGAAGATCGAAGAAAATACCCGCGCGCTGGCCGCTGCAAATGACTCCCTTGCTGCCGTTCAGCAGGAGGCGCAGGCTCTCGCAGAGCAGACCGGCGAAGCCGGACAGCAGCTCGTTTCCCTCCGTGCCCAGCAGGCGCTTTTGCAGTCGCAGAGCGCCTCCGTGACTGCGCAGATCGCGTCCATGGAGGCCTCCATGGAGGAGGTCCTTGCCCGCAGACAGACGCTGGAGGAGGACCGGACTGCCGCAAAGGCCCGGCAGGAGCGGATCGCGGCGCAGCAGCTCGCCTGCAAAAAAAGTCTTGAACAGGCGCAGGACGACGCGCAGAGCGCGAAAAATACCATCGCGGGCTATGAGCTTCGCCTGAAAGCGCGTCAGGACAAGCGCGACGGCCTGCAAAGGCAGCTGAACGCCGCCGGCGTCCAGCTCGATACGCTTGATTCGAAGATCCGTATGCTCCGTGAGATGGAGCGCGAATACGAGGGCTTTTCCAAGGCCGTCCGCCTTGTCATGCAGGACGCGGCAGCCGGAAAGCTTCGCGGCATCCACGGCCCGGTTTCCAAGCTCATCCGCGTCGAAGACCGCTATACCACCGCCATCGAGACCGCGCTCGGCGCGGCCATGCAGAATATCGTCGTCTCCTCCGAGGAAGACGGCAAAGCCGCCATCCAGATGCTCAAGCGCCGCGACGGCGGCCGCGCGACCTTCCTTCCGCTCACCGCGATCAAGCCGCAAAGCCTGCAGGATACCGTCTGCCAGCGGCAGCCGGGCTTTATCTCCGTCGCCTCCGGCCTCGTCTCATGCGACGAGCGGTACCGCGCCGTGATTGAAAACGCCCTTGGCCGCACCGTGATCTGCGACACGCTGGATAACGCCGTGCGCATGGCGCGTGCCTGCGGCAGCCGCGTGCGAATCGTCACGCTCGACGGGCAGGTCATGAACGCGGGCGGCAGTATGACCGGCGGCTCTGCCGCAAAGAGCGCGGGCGTTCTGACGCGCGCGAACACGCTTGCAAAGCTGGCCGAGGAACGGAACGCACTCGCGCAAAGCCTTGAATCGCTCAAGGCGCAGACGGCCGAGGCCGCTTCCTCCGCTGCGAAGACCGAATTTGAGCTTACTGCCGTCCGCAGCCAGCTCCGCGAGGCGGAAGACGAGGTGCTGCGCCGCACGGAGGAGCACAAGCAGGTGCAGCTTCTGGCCGCTGCGGTCACGGAAAATCTGGAAAACATCGAAAAGGAGCTTGCCCACCTGACCAGCCGCACCGGCGGCGAGGAGGGAAAGCTGCAGGCACTCAAGGCCCAGCTGCAGCAGCAGACTGCCGCGCAGGACGCGCTGCACGCGCGGGAGACGGAGCTGACCGGCAGGCAGACCGCCCTGACCGAGCAGCAGCAGCAGCTCACGGACCAGATCACCGCCCTGCGCATGGACGCGGCCTCCATCGAGACGGCGCGCGCAGCCTCCGAGAACACCATCGCCCAGCTGCAGGCGCTCAGCGAGGCCATGCAGGGCGACGTGACGCAGAAAACAGGGCTGATCCACGAATACGAATTACAGATCTCTGCGCTCGAAGGGCAGATTCAGGAGAAGGAGGACGGCCTGACGGCCTCCGGCACACAGCTTGATTTGGCCCGGCAGACACTGAAGGAGGCCGTTGACGAGCGTGCCCAGCTCGAGGCCCGCCGCAGCCAGACCGAAAAGCAGGCGCAGGAGAAAAACCAGTCCATTTTGCAGCTCGAACGCGAAACGGCCCGTCTCGAACAGAAAAAGGCCACCAGCGAGCTCGAGGAAAAGCAAATCGTCGATAAGCTCTGGGATTCCTACGAGCTGACCCCCGGCACGGCAGAAAAGGAAACTGTCGAGATTGAAAATCTCACGGCAGCCAACAAGCGCATTACCGAGGTGCGCCGGAAAATTTCTGCCCTCGGCACGCCGAATCTCGGCGCGATCGACGAATACGCCCGCGTGTCCGAGCGCTATGAATATCTGGCCGCCCAGCACGACGACGTGCAGCACGCGAAGTCCGAGCTTGAAAACATCGTCGCCTCCATCACGACGGAAATGACCGAAATTTTTGTCCGGGAATTTGCCCGTATTGATGAATATTTCGGCAAAACGTTCGAAGAAATGTTTGGCGGAGGAAAAGCCTCGCTCATACTGGAGGACAAGTCCGCGCCGCTCGAATGCGGCATTGAGATCCGCGTCCAGCCGCCCGGAAAGCAGGTCAAGACCATCACGCTTCTCTCCGGCGGCGAAAAGGCGTTTGTGGCCATCGCGCTCTATTTTGCCATCCTCAAGGTACGCCCCACACCGTTCTGTATGCTCGACGAGATCGATGCCGCGCTGGACGACCGAAATGTCGAAGCGCTTCGCAAATTATCTGCATACGCTCAGCGACAGGACGCAGTTCATCGTCATCACCCACCGCCGCGGCACCATGGAGGCCGCCGACGTCCTCTACGGCGTGACCATGCAGGAGCAGGGCGTCTCCAAGATCCTCCGCCTGAGCCTCGACGAGCTTGCAAAACAGCTGGGGGTTACGAACTGATAAAAACGCAGTAGATTTGTAGCTTTCCAGCGGGCCGATGTGGGCATCGGCCCCTACAGGGTACTGCGCAAATACCCGGAATATCATCCAGAAAGGATATCAAATACATGGGATTTTTTGAAAAACTCAAGCAGGGACTGAGCAAGACGGCCAGTTCCATCAGCAGCGTCTTTACCGCCAGTGAGCTGGACGACGAGTTCTATGACGATCTTGAGGAAAGCCTCATTGTCTCTGACCTCGGTATGGACACGACGGAGGCCGTTATGGATCGTCTGCGCCAGACCGCGAAGGAGCAGCGCATCAAGACCGTCGACGAGGCCAAGCTTGCCCTGCGCGGCATTCTCGCCGACATGCTAAACGTCGGCGATCCGGCGCTGAAGCTGGACACGAAGCCGTCGGTCATTCTCGTCATCGGCGTCAACGGCGTCGGCAAGACGACCACCATCGGCAAGCTTGCCCACCAGCTGCACGATCAGGGCAAGAAGGTCCTGCTGTGCGCGGGCGACACGTTCCGCGCCGCGGCAGCCGATCAGCTTGAGATCTGGTCGGAGCGTGCGCACTGCGACATCATCCGCCAGCACGAGGGCGCGGACCCCGCCTCCGTCGTTTTTGACGCCATCGCGGCGGCAAGAGCGCGCGGCAGCGACGTCATCATCTGCGACACCGCAGGCCGCCTGCACAACAAGCAGAACCTCATGAACGAATTAAATAAGATCTCCCGCATTCTTGACCGTGAGCTTCCCGGCGCCAGCAAGGAGGTCCTGCTCGTCCTCGACGGCACGACCGGCCAGAACGGCCTGCTTCAGGCCAGGCAGTTCCAGGAATGTGCGGGCGTTACCGGCATGGTTCTCACCAAGCTCGACGGCACGGCCAAGGGCGGCGTCGTCATTGCGGTCGCGCAGGCGCTGCATATCCCGGTCAAGTTCATCGGCGTCGGCGAGCAGATCGACGATCTGATGCCCTTCGACGCGAAGAGTTTTGCGGAGGCGCTGATATGAAGGTGATCTTAGCCAGCCAGAACCAGCACAAGCTGGTCGAGCTTTCCGCGATTTTGTCCCAGCTCGGCTTTGAGATCGCGCTGGAATCGGAATACGGGCTGCACGTGGACGTCGATGAGACGGGCACGACGTTTGAAGAGAACTCGCTTTTGAAGGCGGAGGCCGTCATGAAGGCCAGCGGTATGCCCGTTCTGGCCGATGATTCCGGTCTCATGGTGGACGCGCTGGACGGCGCGCCGGGCGTGTATTCCGCCCGCTACGGCCACAAAAACTCCGATGCCGAGCGCATCGACTATCTGCTTGCAAACCTGAAGGACGTTCCGGCGGAGCGGCGCACGGCGAAATTCGTCTGCGTCATTACCTGCCTCTGGCCGGACGGCCGGAGGATCGTCGCGCGCGGCGAATGCCCCGGACAAATTCTGTTCGCGCCCAAGGGCACGGGCGGCTTCGGCTACGACCCGGTATTTTACCTGCCGGAGCTTGAAAAGACCTATGCCGAGCTTGCGTCTGAGGAGAAAAACGCCATTTCCCACCGTGCGCGGGCGCTTCAGGCATTTTGCAGAATCTATCGGGAGGAATTTGAACATGATGACAAGTAAGGAACGCGCCGAGCTTCGCGCGCAGGCCAATCCGCTGGACGTGACGCTCATCGTCGGCAAGGGCGGTATTTCCGACACGCTGCTGGACGAGGCTGTCGTCCTGCTTGACAGCCACGAGCTGGTCAAGGGCCGCGTGCTTGAAACCTCCGGACTCACGGCCCGCGAGGCCTCTGACGCCATCTGCGAGGCGCTGGGCGCCGAGGGCGTCGCCTGCGTCGGCACAAAGTTTGTGATCTGGCGCAAGTCCGAAAAGGTGGAGCAGGAGAAGAAAAAGGCCGCCGCGAAAAAGCCGGCCAAAAAAGTCTCCGGCAACTATAACCCCGTCAAGGCCGGGCTTCGCGCCCGCAAGCAGGCAGCCGAGCAGCAGCGGAAGCAGCGCAAGCAGTACTTCCACGATAAGGCAGTCTCCGCTGCCATCGAGCGCAGCCGCCAGCAGAAGGAAGAGCAGTAAAAAAGAACACCGACAGGGGAGGGGCGCAGCATGGCAAGGATCGGCATTTACGGCGGCAGCTTCAATCCGCCGCATCTGGGGCATATTTTCGCCGCGCGCAAGGCGCGGCAGCTGCTGGGACTGGACAAAATTCTCTTGATCCCCGCAGCCATCCCGCCGCACAAGGCCGTGGCCGAAGGCTCGCCGGACGGCGAAACGCGCTCGCGCTCACGCAGCTTGCCATAGCTGGAGAAACCGGCATGGAGGTCAGCCGCATCGAGCTTGACCGGCCCGGCCCGAGCTATACCGTGGATACGCTGCGCGAACTCCGGGAAAGCTATGCGCAGGACGAGCTGTATCTGCTCATGGGGACCGACATGTTCCTCTCCTTTTTCCAGTGGCGCGAGCCGGAAACGATTGCAAAGCTGGCCGTGCCCGTCTGCATGGCCCGCGTGCGTGCCGATGCAGCACTTTCTGCGCAGCTGCTGGCCCAGCAGGAAAAAATGGAGGCCGTATTCGGCGTCCGTCCCATCGTTCTGCAGAACGACTGTCTGGAGATCTCCTCCACCGAGGCCCGGCGGCTGCTCTTCTTCGGCATCGCGGACGGGCTTCTGCACCCGGACGTGCTGGCGAAGATCGAGCGGGAAAAGCTCTACGGCGTGGGCGGCGACTACCACGCGCTGCCGTTTGCGGATCTGCGCCGCGTCAGCCTTTCTCTGCACAAGGAAAAGCGCCGCGCCCACGCGCAGGGCGTGTCCGATACCGCCGTGCTGCTGGCAAGAAAATACGGCGCGGACGAGACGGATGCTGCCCGCGCCGGGATCCTGCACGATATCACCAAGGCGCTCTCTCCTGCGCAGCAGCAAAAGCTGGTCGATCATTGGAAGCTGCCGGTATCGCCGTTCGAATACGCGCAGGCGAAGCTGCTCCACGCCAAGACCGGCGCGGCGGCTGCCGCACGTATTTTCGGTGAGAACAATGCCGTCGTCTCCGCCATCGACTATCATACGACCGGCAGAGCGCATATGACCCTGCTGGAAAAGATCATCTACATTGCGGATTATATGGAGCCGAACCGCGATTTTCCGGGCGTTGACCGCCTGCGGGAGGCTGTCTGGCGCGATCTGGACGAGGGCGTGCTGCTCGGCATCGACATGACGCTGGAGCAGCTTGCCAAAAGGGTCAGCCCGCCTGCGCCGATTCCCTTGCGGCCAGAGACTGGCTCATCCAAACCCGAAAGGAACCCTGAATGAAGCTATTTGGCAATCGCCGCCGTGCGGCGCATACAAAAAAGTCCGCGCTGTCGCGCGGTACACGCACGGCGCTGATCGCGGCGGTGATCGTGCTGGCAGTCGCCGGAAGCGCGTTCGCGGCGTGGAAGCTGCTGGTGAAGCCGGTGGAGCGTCCGGCGCTCTCCGAGCCGGAGCCGGAGCCTCCCGCCGAGGAAGAAGCGCCGGAGCCGTCCGCCGTTCCAGTCACACCGCAGGAGCTTGAGCCGGAGCAGCAGCCGGAGGAGGACGTGCCCACCGAGCAGCCCAAGGCGCTGCGCGACGGCGTGTATAACATTCTCATCTGCGGCACCGACGGCGATGGCTACCGCACCGACACCATCATCGTCGCCCATCTGGATGCGAACACCCACACGGTCGCGCTCCTGTCCATCCCGCGCGATACCCCGGTCGCGACCGGGGGCGGGGGACTTATGAAGATCAACTCGGTTTACGCGGGCGGCGGTGCGGACGGCATGGAACGGCTTGCCTCGCGCCTGCACAGCCTGCTCGGCTTTCCGGTCGACGGCTATGTGCTCGTCGATCTGGAGGTGTTCAAAAAGACGGTTGATCTGGTCGGCGGCGTCGACTTTGACGTGCCGCAGGACATGGACTATGAGGATGCGTCGCAGGATCTGTATATCCACCTGAAGAAGGGGCCGCAGCATCTGGACGGCGAAAAGGCTATGGAGCTTGTTCGCTTCCGCAAGGGCTACGCCACGCAGGATATCCAGCGCACGCAGGTACAGCAGCAGTTTTTGAAGGCGCTGGCAAAGCAGTGCCTGTCCGTCAGCAGCCTGACAAAAATCGGGGAGTTTGCAGACATTTTTGCCGAATATGTCACCACGAGCCTCACAACCGGCAATATGGTATGGTTCGGCAAGGAGCTGCTGGCCTGCGATTTTGATTCCATGCAGTGCTGCACCGCAGAGGGCGAGGGCGCGATGATAAACGGCGCGGCCTATTATCCCCTCTACGCCGGCCGGCTGCTGGAAACAGTCAACGCCTGCTTCAATCCCTATGACGCGCCGATCACCTCCGGCAGCTGAATGTCGTCACGCCCGAACAGGCGTATGCGTATCAGAAAGCCCCTGACCCGGAGCCGGAAGCGCCGGAGGAACCGGAGCAGACGGACGAACCGCAGGATGCCCCGGAAGAGCCGGGAGATCCGGATGAGCCGCAGGAACCCGGCGCATCCGAGCCTACAGAAGACCCCTTCCCGGACGGTACGGTCTGGGAGGAACCCGATACAGATCAGAAAGGAACATAAAAACCATGCTCAGTGCAAAAGAAGTGGCCGCGCTCGCGGCAAAGGCGCTCGACGCCAAAATGGGTGAGGACATCCGCCTCATCGGCATCACCGACATTTCGACCCTCGCCGACTTTTTTCTCATCTGCACCGCCACCAGCTCCACCCACGTCAAGACGCTCTGCGACGCAGTCGAAGAGGCGATGGACGAGGCGGGCGAGCCGATGCTCTCCCGCGAGGGCCATCGCGGCGGCACGTGGGTGCTCATGGACTTCGGCAGCCTTGTTGTGCACGTCTTTACGGCTGAGGCCAGAAAGTTCTATGACCTCGAACGCCTCTGGCAGGACGGACATCAGGTGAATCTGGCTGCCGTTTTGGGCGAAAACGCTTGACAAACGGCGCAAAAAAACGTACAATGACCCGGTAAAAGGCAGAGAAGGGGAATGCCCCGCGCGATTTTTTTCAGGGACCCGGCGGCTGGTGTGAGCCGGGAAAATCAACCGGACGTCTCTCACCCCTGAGCCGCCGCCCCGAAGGCAGTAAGGACGGACGCATGGCCGCGTTAAAGGCCGCTTGAGGGCTGCTTGAAAAAGCAGCTGAATCAGGGTGGTACCGCGTATTTTACGCCCCTGACCGTATGGTCAGGGGCGTTTTATCATGAAAAAAATTACGAGACAAAGGAGCTTGTTATGAAGTACGATTTCGCAGCCATTGAGAAGAAATGGCAGGACAAGTGGGAAGAGATAAAGCCCTACGCCGCCGTGACGGGGGACAAACAGCCCAAGTTCTACGGCCTCATCGAATTTCCGTACCCGTCGGCCGCCGGCCTTCATGTCGGCCACCCGCGCCCCTTTACGGCAATGGACATCATCTGCCGCAAAAAGCGTATGCAGGGCTACAATGTCCTCAATCCCATCGGCTTCGATGCCTTTGGTCTGCCGACCGAAAACTTCGCCATCAAGAACCATATCCATCCGGCAATTGTGACGAAGAAAAACATCGAAAACTTTACCCGCCAGCTCAAGATGCTCGGCTACAGCTTTGATTGGGATCGCGTCGTCGATACGACCGACCCGAATTATTACCGCTGGACGCAGTGGATCTTCCTGCAGATGTACAAGCACGGCCTTGCCTACAAGACCACGATGCCCGTCAACTGGTGTACGAGCTGCAAGTGCGTGCTTGCAAACGAAGAGGTCGTCGAGGGCGTGTGCGAGCGCTGCGGCGCGCCGGTCGTCCGCAAGGAAAAGAGCCAGTGGATGCTGCGCATCACGAAGTATGCAGACCGTCTGGCCGACGATCTGGATGAGGGGCTGGACTATATTGAGCGCGTCAAGACCCAGCAGAAAAACTGGATCGGCCGCTCTACCGGCACCGAGGTCACCTTCAAGACCAACACCGAGGACGACATCACGGTCTATACGACCCGCGTCGATACGCTCTTCGGCGTGACGTATACGGTCATTTCCTCCGGAGCATCCGCTGCTGAACAAGTGGAAGGATCGCATTGCCAACTGGGCCGACGTGGAAGCCTACAAGCAGGCTGCCGCCCGCAAGTCCGACTTTGAGCGCGGCGAGCTGAACAAGGACAAGACCGGCGTCCGTCTCGACGGCATCGAGGTCACGAACCCCGCGACCGGCAAGGTCGTTCCGATGTTCGTCTCCGATTATGTCCTCATGGGCTACGGCACGGGCATTGTCATGGGCGTGCCAGGGCACGATCAGAGAGACTGGGACTTCGCAACGAAGTTTGGCCTGCCGATCGTCGAGGCCGTCAAGGGCGGCGACATCACCAAGAGCGCCTTTACGCTCAAGGACGATACCGGAATCATGGTCAACTCCGGCTTCCTGAACGGCATGACCGTCAAGGAGGCCATCCCCGCGATGAAGCAGTATGCCATCGAGCAGGGCTGGGGCCATGAGAAGGTCAACTACAAGCTGCGCGACTGGGTCTTCTCCCGCCAGCGCTACTGGGGTGAGCCTATTCCGATGATCTCCTGCCCCAAGTGCGGTTGGGTGCCCGTACCAGAAGATCAGCTGCCGCTGGTTTTGCCGCAGGTCGAGAGCTATGAGCCGACGGACGACGGCGAAAGCCCCATTTCCAAGATGACCGACTGGGTCAACACCACCTGCCCGTGCTGCGGCGGCCCTGCAAAGCGCGAGACCGATACCATGCCGCAGTGGGCTGGCTCCACGTGGTATTATCTGCGCTATATGGACCCGCATGACGCAAATGCCCCCGTCTCCAAAGAGGCCGAAGCCTATTGGGGACCCGTCGACTGGTACAACGGCGGCATGGAGCACACCACGCTGCATCTGCTGTATTCCCGCTTCTGGCACAAGTTCCTGTACGATATCGGCGTCGTCCACACAAGAGCCGTATGCCAAGCGCACGAGCCACGGTATGATTCTCGGTCAGAACCCCCACTATGTGGGCAATGTCTCCACCGAGGAGGAAAAGCAGGCGCTCATTGAAAAGTACGGCAGCCAGGCGCTGCGCCCGGCCGTCAAGATGTCGAAGTCCCTCGGCAACGTCGTCAATCCCGACGATGTCGTCAAGGCCTACGGCGCGGACACCATGCGGCTTTATATCATGTTCATCGGCGACTTTGAGAAGGTCGCGACCTGGTCCGACGAGGCCGTCAAGGGCTCGAAGCGCTTTTTGGACCGCTGCTGGAATCTCATGGACATGGCGACCGACTCCGAAGAGCTCAGCGAGAAGAACGAGGCAATCATCCACAAGACCATCCGCAAGGTCACGCAGGACATCGACGAGCTGAAGATGAACACGGCCATCGCCGCGCTCATGACCATGGTGAACGAGTTCTATGCCAACGGCCTGACGAAGGGCGATCTGGAGATGCTGATGCTGATGCTCAGCCCGTTCGCGCCGCACATGGTCGAGGAAATGTGGGAGCTGACCGGCGAGGCGGCCAAGACCGGCACGATGGCCATGCAGCAGCCGTGGCCGGAGTATGACGAGAGCAAGACCGTCGCGTCCCATGTCGAGATGGCCGTGCAGGTGCTCGGCAAGCTCAAGGGCACGATCAACGTCCCCGTCGACTCTGAGCAGGACTTTCGTCGTTGAAACGGCAAAGCAGAACGAAAAAGTCGCCCGCGCCATCGACGGCAAGAGCATCGTGAAGGTCATTCTGGTCAAGAACAAGCTCGTGAATCTGATCGTAAAGTCTGAAGCTGCTCGCAAGAAAAAGATTTGGCTTGGATTTTGACAGACAGTCGACAAAAAACACTTGACAAGATTCGGCTTGTTCACTATAATAATCAAGCCAATTATGTTGGCCCTGAAAGCTTCAAGCAAGCCTGGATTTAGCCGGCTGCATCGTTATGCCGGGGAGGGTTTGCATATGAATAACATCGATACGATCTTGCAAAATGCTGATCTGCCGGAGCTTCCGGTCGAAACGCTTTCAGACGAGAGGCAGGCTAAAATCCTGAGCGGCGCCATGCAGCTTGCGCGGCAGGATGCGAAAAAGCGCAGCCACAGGCGCGTGGTGCGTATCGCGGCAGCTGCCGCAGCGGCGGTCGCAGTCCTGTGCGGTGCAGCCGCGATTCTGCACTACGCATCCGTTTCCAACGAGGAAAGCACCTATCACGCTGAGGGCGTGGTCATCCGTACAGATGGTACGCCGAATCCGTATTCCATACGATTTTTCCCACGACGCAATCATCCGCGTTGACACGGAAGGCCGGGCAACAGGCACCTACTGCGGTATGAAGTTTGATTGGCTGCCAGTCCTGCCGCCTTCGGACAATACCTCGACGCTTTATGGCTCTGTCTCCTACCGGAACCCGGAGCAGCTGGAGGGAATCTCCGACAGTCAGAAGCAGCAGATGGAAGACTGCATCTATTATACATGGAGCAAAAGCACCGGCACATCTTTTTCAGCTACATGCCTGTCCGCAAATGAAATTGCAGGCTGCGATCTGCTGGTTCTCGGAAACGATCCGCAAATCACGAAGGAGGGGATGATCAACGGGCTGTACGCAAGTTGGATCGAGGCCTCGCACGAAGCCGATGTCGATGTTACGTATCACTATCTCCTACTCTATGACCCCGAAAAGCTTTGTGTGGTATTTCTGAATGGCGATTGGGAGCTTACAGAAAAAATCGCGGAGAACATGACCATCGTGCAGACAGACATCCCCACACCGGAACCGAGCCAGAATTACACATACGTTGGCGCTCTCGGTTGACAGGCCTGCAGCTGCGGCGCGTAGCGCGCGGCCTTCAGCTGTAAATCGCCGTCAATGTAGTCAGTTTTGAAATCAAGGATGACGATCCCGTCTGCCTCCTGCCAGAAGCAGTCGACGACGCCCTGCAGCATGACCTGTTCCCCGGCAGCCGCCGGGTCATACGCGCCGGCGTCGGTCAGAATGGAGAATTTGAACTCGCGGCGCAGGTCCTTCGCGTTCAAAATCCGCTTTCCAAGCTCCGAGGAAAACAGCGCCAGAATTTTCTCCGCGTCTACCGCCTCGGCCTGCCGGGCCGTCAGAAATTTTTCCGTTTGCAGCCGCGCAAGCTCCTGCTGGATGCCATCGCGCGTCGTGCAGGCCTCGTAGTGGACGAACTGCATGAAAAGGTGCGTCGCGTTTCCTTTCTCGCGGCCTGTCAGCGGCCTGTCCTGCAAAAACTGCGGCGTGCGCCATGGCTTTCTGGCAGACTCCGGCTGTGCGGGCGTTTCCTCCGCCGCTTCCAGATCAAGTCCGCGCCCCTTCAGCTGCGTGGCCGTCAGCTTGGACGGCAGCCGTGTCGCCGCCTCGTGCGCGTACCGGAAGCCCACGCTTTCCAGAACCTGCTCCCGGTCGAGCGGCTGTGCTGCGCGCGGCGCTTCCGCCTGTGCCCCGCGTGCAGCGGGAGCGGCAGGGGAGACGTCCTGCAGCGTGACCAGCCACGGGTACTGGCGTACCCGGCTGTATGCGCACGGGCCGCATTCGGCGAACAGCGCGCCGGACTCCGTGCGGCACAGCGCTGCTAGCAAGATCCATTCGTCCGGCTGACGCACCGCCGCGCTCACCCACGGCCCCAGCGGGTCGGACAGCCGCAAAAGCAGCTTTTTCAGGCGCGAGCCGTAATGTGCCGCGCAGCTCGTCATGATCAGCTGCTCCTTCGCGCGGGTCATGGCGACATAGAGAACACGCAGCTCCTCAGAGACGGTCTGTGCCGTCTTGCGGTCGATGATGGCTCTGCGCGCAAGCCCATGGTAATACGACCGGCTTGCAAGGTCGACGACATTGCCGCCGATCAGAAGCTCCTCGTCCGTCAGAACAGCGGCAGCATTGTCCTGCATGTTCATCTTCCGCGCCAGATCGGCCAGAATGACGATAGGGAATTCCAGTCCCTTGGATTTGTGGATGGACATGATGCGCACGGCGTCCGACCGGGCAGGCGCGTCCTGCGCGGGCAGTCTTGCGCCGCGCTGCTGCATTTGAAGCAGCAGCTGCACAAGCTCGGACAGGCTGCGAAGCTCTGTCTGTGCGCCAGCCGTCACGAATGACGCAAATGCAGCCAGACTGCAGCGCCGCCGTTCGCCGTCCGGCAGAGCGGCAAAGACCATTTCCAGCCCGGAGGACTGCACGACGGTGTTCAGCAGTTCCGGCAGCGGCGTCCTCCGGCTTTCCTCGCGCATACGGGAAAGCCAGGACAAAAACGCGCACAGCTTTTCAGACGGCTCCCGGCAGGCGCACAGGCAGTCGTAAAGGTCTGCCTTTTGCGCCTGCGCGCGAAGCAGCGCCAGCTCCTCTGGCGTAAAGCCGAAGACGGGGCTTGCCATGGCCGCAGCCAGCGGAATATCCCGGTGCGGGTTATCGATAATTTGTAGAAGCTGGAATAAAATCTCAATTTCCGCTGTCTGCATCAGATCGCCGTCCCCGCCCACGTCGCAGGCGATGCCGCGCCGTTGCAGCGCCGCCTGATACACCCCGGCGATCATGCCGGGCGAGCGCATCAGGATCACGATATCAGACGGCTTCGCCGGGCGCAGCGCGCCGTTTTCCGTGACGAAGGCCTCGCGCAGGAGCCGCTCAATACGCGCAGCGACGAATTCCGCCTCCGCGCCCGTCTTGTCACCGCTTTCTTCTTCCGATGCGAGATAATTCAGGCAGTGCAGCTCGACCTTCGGGCCGGGCGAGTCCGGGAACTGCGCGCCGGGGACGAGCGCTTCGTCCTGCGTGTAGTCCAGCTCCCCGGCCTCTTTTTTCATCACAAGCGAAAACACGTCGTTGGCCGCCTCCAGAATTTCGGCGCGGGAACGGAAATTCTGCGACAGCAGCAGCTTGCGCGGCTCGCCGGGGGCCTGTGTGCCGAGCGGCGGATAGGCGTCGTATTTGGAAAGGAAGATCGTCGGATCGGCCAGCCGGAACCGGTAGATCGACTGCTTGACGTCGCCAACCATGAACAGATTTTTTCCGTCGCGACTGACAGCCTGAAAAATGCGCTCCTGCACGGCGTTGGAATCCTGATATTCGTCGATCAGAATCTCGCGGTAGCTCTGCGCAAGGCTTTTCGCGGCCTCTGTCGGCCTGCCGGAGCCCTTTTTCGTCAGAAGCCCGATCATGCAGTGCTCCAGATCGGAAAAATCGAGCAGATGACGGCGGCGCTTTTCCTGCGTGAACCGTTCGTCAAAGCGCCGCAGCAGCGTCAGAAGCCCCCGCAGCGCCGGGAGGGTCCTGCGAAGGTCGTCTACGACCCGTTCCGACGGCGCGTAAAAATAGCTCTGCACGGTCTTGAGCAGCTGCTTTGCCTCGTCGCGCAGTGTCTTGACCTGCTCCGCGTTTTCCGCGTCCTTCGGCATCCGCATCACGCCGAAGGAGGGGAGCCCCGCCTCCACACAGCCGTCCCAAGTCGTCTCCGCCATGAGCGCATGGACGGTTTCGCGGTTTTTTTGCAGCAGCGGCAGGCATTTTTGCTCCAGAGCCGCGTCTGCGCGGCAGAGCGCTTCTGCCTGCGCAAGCATGGCGTCCGCGCTTTCGAGCGCGTCCCTGCGCGCCTTGAGATAATACGCGCCCCAGAGCGTATGCTCCGCCGGAGTCCCCTCCGGCAGCGCATACGCGCGCAGGCAGTCCGCCATCCACGCCTCGGGGTCGACCTTGCAGCGCATGACTTCATAGCTGCGCTCGGCCAGCTCCAGTAGCCGCCGGTCGTCACGTCCATAGCCGAGCGTGTCGATCATGGCGGCGAAATCCGGCTCGTCGTCAAGCTTCGCATACAGCTCGGAGAGCACGTCCCGAAGCGTCTGCGCACGCAGAGCCGCCGCCTGCTGCTCGTCCGCCACGCGGAAATCGGCAGGCAGATTCGCCTCTGCCGCATACTGCCGCAGGACGGCCTGACAGAAGCTGTGCACCGTCGAGATCTGCGCGAGATACACGCGCGTCAGCTGCCGCTGCAAATGCCGGTCGTTCGGCGTGCCGGCAAGCGCCTCGGCGATGCGCGCGGCGATCTTGCCGCGCAGCTCAGACGCGGCGGCTCTTGTGTATGTAATGATCAGAAATTCATCGAGGTCGGCGGGGTCTGTGGGGTCGGTCAGATAGCCCATCAACCGGTCGACCAGAACCTTCGTCTTTCCGGAGCCTGCCGCCGCCGCAACGAGCAGCGCGCCGCCCCGATCCTCCGCCGCAGCCCGCTGCTGCGGCGTTGCGCGGATCTCAGCCATGCTTCAGCCTCCTTTCAAGCGCCTGCCAGAATTCCTCCGGCGTAACGGAGGCGAACCGCCGTGCGTTCACGCCGCAGACGTCCTTGTGGCAGGCCGATGAAAAGTCACAGTATTTACATTCGGAATCCGACGGGCCGCGGTCAATGGGGTTCGGCGCGGTCGCGCCGGAGAGAATTTCGTCGATCATCGCCTCGACCTGTCCGTTCACAAAGCGCTCCAGCTCCGCCAGCTGGGCAGGGGAGGCAAGATCGCCAATCAGCCCGTCCGGGCCGGGCGCGAAGGGCAGGTACTGCGGCTTTTTCTCATACGCTTCCATCGCGTGCAGGACCGCTTCGTCGTTCAGAAGCAGCCCCTTGCGGCGCAGATCCTTCTGCCGTTCGGCATCGGCCTGCGCGGGATCCTCACCCGGCTTGAGCTTGACCATGTCGCACCGGCCCGGAACATAGAGCACTCCGGCTGGCTGCATGGGCGTTCCCGCCCGCCTCTGATACGATTCCAGCGCGAACAGATACAGAAGCATCTGCAGGTTCTTCCCGTACAGCAGCTCTGCATAATCAAAATCCTTATGGCCGGTCTTGTAATCGATGATACGGAAATAGCGCCGTCCGTCCGCCTCATAGGTGTCCACGCGGTCGATCTGCCCGGTTAGAAGCCCGGAGCCGGTCTTTGCGCGGTACTCGATCGGCGGCAGCGGTCCGCCGGGCGCGAACCGAAGCTCCTCCGCCGCAGGCGCGAACTGCGACAGCCGAAGCTCCCGCGCCACGTCCATCACGACGGCGGCAGCCTCCTGCCGGTTGCGTGCGGAAAGATAGCTCTCGCGGCTCGCGGCGGCCTGTCCCTGCGGGAGATAGGTCTTCATGCAGTTATCCATGCAGCGCTCTGTCAGCGCGGAAATTTCTCCGTCCGTCATGGCGGCGAAGCCGCCCTGCTCCTGCGCCTCGCGGACGACGTGCTCCAATACATCGTGCACGAACGAGCCGAACAGCGGCGCGTCGAATTCTGCCTGCTTCCATGGTGCGGCGCGCAGGCCGTATTGCAGGAAAAATGCGTACCGGCAGCCCGCGAACCGGTCGATCTTCGACGCGGAAAGCGGGATCGTCCTGCCGTAGAGCGCACGCACCGCCTCTGGCCGCATGGAGGCGAAGGAATACGCGCAGCGCTGCGATAGCGTCCGTGCCTCCTTTTGAACCGCCTCCGGCAGCCAGTCGGGCAGCGCGCTCTGCTGCAGGGCCGCGCCCGCAGCTGCGGCGCAGTCCGGCAGGAAGGGGAAAATCCTCTGCCGAAACCGGCTGCAAAGCCGGAAACAGCGATGCTGTGCGGCTGTACAAAAACGACGGCTGCGCCGCATCGGTCACAAGGCATACCCGCTGCTCCGCCGCGCTCAGCGCCGCGCAGACCCAGCTCATTTCGCGGTCAGAGGACGCGCTGCGCCCCGGACTGAGTTCCACGCAAAGACTGCGGAGCTTCTGCCGCTCCGGGTCGGCAAGCAGCCCGCCGGGATCGGAAAACGCAGGCAGCAGTCCGTCATTCGCGCCGAGCACCAGCAGAACGCGGGTGCGGCGGTGGCGGAGCATGGGCAGCGTCGTAAGCTGGACGGCATCGCAGACGGAGGGAATGGAACCGACCGAAGTATTTTGCAGCAGCATGGAAAACAGCTGCACAAACAGCTCCGTTTCAAGGCTTGCCGCGCCCAGAACCTGATCCATCTGCTCAAGCGCGGAAATGAGCGCCTCGTAGAGCTGGCCGCATTCCTGCGCGCGCTGGGCCTGCCCGGCCTGTTCGAGCGCATCCTGCTGCGTCTGAAGCCTTCCGGCAGCGTCGAGCGTTTCCAGCAGTGCAGCGATGGCGCGCACCTGCTCGTCTACCGTCCGTGCCTTTGACAATGCCAGCCGGAGCGTGCGCAGCGGGGCCACAGCCTGCTCGCGCAGGGCGTTCAGCGCCTGCAGCGCGGCCTCATCCTCCGGCTCCATGGGCTGACCAAGCCCGCACGGGTGCAGCTGCCACGGCTTTTCCCACGCGGAGCCGCGAATGCCCCAGTAATAGGCATAGTGCTCCAGCGTATCGCAGTCCGCCTCGCAGAGCGGCGAGAACTCCGACTTTAAAAACGCCAGTACAGGACCCGGCTCATACCGCAGAACAGCCTGCATCGCGGACAGCAGCGCCGCGATCAGCGGGTTCTGCGCGACAGGCGCACTGGACGCGCAGTAGACCGGAATTCCTGCGCGCGAGAAGAGCGTCTGCATGGGAAGCCGGTACGCGGCCTCGTCCGTCATGCAGATGGTAAAATCGCGGTAACGAAGACCCGACAGCACGCCGCTGCGCACCGTGCGCGCGGCATAGGCGCAGGCCGCCTGCTGTGAGCCTGCATGGACGAGACTGACGTTCTGCGGCGCTTCTCCTGAGCCGCTGCCGCCGAAAAACAGGCCGTTCAGCCAAAGCTGCACATCCGGCACGCGGTGCTCGCGCGCCGGGATGCTCCGACGGACAGTCTCGATACCCTGCCGGGCCGCCAGCTGCCGGAGCTGCTTTTCCGTTTCATTTCCGGTCTGACAGGCGGCGTACTGCCCGCCGGAGGTGAGGAGTGCGACGCGCACATTTTTCGCGTGCGCAAGAATTGCACGGATAATCTGCATCTGTAAGGCGGTAAAATCGGAGAAGCCGTCGAGGAAAACCTCCCGCCCGTCCAGAAACTCCGTCTCGTCCAGAAGCTCACACAGGCGCATTTGCCGCGTGACAGGATCGCCGCGTCCTGTTTTGCAGACGGACAGATAGCTTTCATATAACAGCGCCAGCTCTGTGACCTTCTGCGCCAGCCGCCCCTCAAGCCTTGCGGCGGCTGTATGCAGCGCATCCGGCGTGACGCAGGAGGTCAGAAGCTCCTCCATGAGCGCGCCGAGCTGCTTCAAAAAATCCGGCCTTGTCATCACGGCGGCATAAAATTTCAGCTGCTCGCGCACCTGCTGCGCGGCGAGATAGAGCGTCAGAATGCGCCCGTTCTCGTCCAGATATTCTTCGCACACGCCGCCGCAGACGGAAAAGACCCGCGATGCCAGCCGCGTAAAGCTCAGAACCTCGGCATACCGGCTGATCGTATCGCCGCCGCGCTCGCACAGCGCACGCTCCGTTTCATGCGAATACTGCTCCGGAACGATCAGAATCTGCCCGGCAACGCCGTGCGCCGCGTTCTCACAGATCCGGGCCAGCAGCTCCATGGAATTCGCCGTCCTGTCCGGCCCGTGCAAAAGCTCCAGCATATGCCCGCCTCCCTTTCTGTTTTTTCTCATTTTATCATGCCGTGCGCCCAAAAGAAAGCCGCAGGCACGAAAAAACCGCCGGAACGCGTCCGGCGGTTTTGGAGAAGTTGGTTATTTCTGTTCCTGAATGTAGAGGCTGACGCGGCTCTGGATGAGCTTGGAGGCTTCTTCCACGGTCTTGCTGCCCGCAAAATAGCCTGCGGCTTCGTCAGAAATGATGTCCAGCACGTTCTGGTCATAGTCCACGAAGCTGGTCGTGGAATCGATCACGGCCATGACGGCGTCGTACTGCTCCTGCGTGACGGCGTAGAGCTCGATCACCGGCTCATCGCCGTAACTCATGCCGCCGGTGGAGATGGGGATGGGGTTGCCGTCATCGTCAAGGATCTGGTTGCCGTCGGCGTCCGTCTCGTATTCCTGCGTCATGGCCTCCTGCGCCTTTGCCTCAAAGACCGATTTCACAATGGGGTAATTCCAAATACTTTCCTGATAGTCGTCGGAGAGCGTCGAGCGGATGAAGGCCCACGCGCCGGACTTGTCCTTGCAGGTCGTGGAGATGGAGAGCGTGCAGCTGGCGTTGAACGCGTTGCCGCTGGAGCCGTCCTCGCGCGGGAAGCCAACAAAGCGAATGTCGTTGTTCAGTGCGGCGAAGGTATAGTACAGATCACTGAAACCGGAAAGTGACGTCGGATAGAGCAACTGCTTGCCGTTTTTCAGGCGCGTATAATCGCTTTCATAGTCGTCCGAATCCGACTGCCAGTCGTATTCCGCCGGGAAGGGCTTGACGAACTCCAGCAGCGCGCGGAATTCATCGGTATCAAAGCTGCACGTGCCATCCTGCCAGTTCATGAAGCTCTCCGCGTTCATCGCGATGCAGTACTGCAGCATTTCCGCCTGCGTGTAATACTTGTTGAAGACCGTCGCGCCCTCGGGGAGCTTGGAAAGCGCGTCATTGACGTCTGCCAGCGTCCATGTCGTATACTCGCCCACGACCTTGCCGAGGCCAACTGCGGTCGTGACGCCGAAATCGATGGGCAGGCGGTAGAGTTTGCCGTCGGTCTGGGCCGCGTTCAGCGGCTGCGACATGAGCTTGTCGCGCGAATATTCAGGGTCCGCGTCGAGATACGGCCACAGGTCCTCCAGCAGTCCCTTGGCGGCATACTGACCGATGGGAAGCTCCGTGCCGTTGACGAGGATATCAGGCACATTGCCGGAGATGATCTCCGTGTTGAGCTTGGTCAGACCGGCATTATAATCGTCGTCCGTCGCATACTCGGAATAGTCCTTGACGACGATGCGGTAGTCCGGATTGCTCTTGTTGAATTTTACGATCTGGCTGCGGAGATTGTAATCCAAATACAGGCAGGCCAGCGTCAGCTCCGTCTTTGCCGTGACAGAGGCCGCGTCCACGCGGTTGAGGACAAGGATCTGCTGCTTGCTGGGGCCGTCGTCCGAATAGTCATAGGTCACAGCGACGATGCGCCCATCCGACAGGAAGCCGAACTGGTCGCTGTTGATATTGTTGCTGTCCACATCGCAGGCCACCCAGTCGACGACCTTCTCGACCTCGCCGTTGTCCCTGCGTTCGCCAAAGATATTGCCGTTATCCATAAAGAAATAGGCATAGACATCATTGCCGGGGAGGATGTTCCACGCGCGGGAGGAAACGGGCGTTTCCTTGCCCCAGTCCTTCGTCTCCGGGTCAAGCTGCTTGAAGACCATCTTGCCGTCTGCGGAGGAGGTCGTCATGCCGACCTCGCTGGCGGACAGCTGGCAGATCTGACCATTCAGCTCGTCGCCGGACTTGCTGAACACAAAGCTTCCGTCCGGGCCGTAGACGTTGACGGTCTGATAATCATAGGTATAGACATAGCCCTTGTCGTCGGAGAGAATGGAGTCGATGTAGGTATAGCGCCAGCTGTCCGGATCGTCCGTCTCTTCCTCGGAAACGGGCGTGATGGTGCGCAGCAGCGTGCCGTGCGCGTCAAGCTGGATAAGCTCGGAGATGGAATCGCCCTCCGTGCCGTCGTCCGCATAGCGGCTCGTCTGCCGGTAGAGCCAGAGCGTGCCGTCCGCACCGGCGGCCATGGTCTGGATGCTGGTGCTGCTGTTGAAGGTCTGCATGCTGCCGTCGGGATTCATGGTCACGCCATCCGGCATGTCCGGGTTTTCCACGACCGGCTCGGCCACATAATTGTCGAGCTGCACACATTCGCCGGTGTCGAGGTCAAAACGGAAGATGACCTCGGAATAGGTATCATAGGAGATCTCCTCGCCGTTTTCATCGGTATATGTCTCCTTGCCGCCATCCGGGACACTTGCGGTAAAGTAGAGCGTGTCGCCGGTAACGCAGCTCGTGCCGATCCACTGAATATCCTCCGGCAGATCAAAATACTGCGCCTGATACGCGAACTGCGTCGAGGTCTTGTCCTCGGTATCGCTCTGTTCTGTCTTCTTCGTATCGTCCGCCGTCTGCGCCTCATTTTTGCTGCACCCGGCAAGAACGCCGAACAGCAGAACGAGCGCAAGGCAGACGCAAAGCAAACGTTTTGTCATAAACGTGACTCCTTCCTGTCTTTTATCCGTGCGGCCACATGGTAACAGAAATTCGCCAAAAAAGAAACCCCTTTGGGACAGATTTAAGAAAGAATTAAGTAAATCGAATGGTTTTCATACGTCTTGGAATTCATCAAGATCCGTGTTATACTGTAGAAAAACCGCAACAGGAGGCGCTTTATGCCCGCGCATATCATTTCCAGCGAGGAGCAGCGCGACCGGATGCTGTGCACGCCGATCCCGAAGCTGATCGTGTCGCTGTCTATCCCGACGCTGGCGTCGCAGCTCATTTCCGTGTTTTATAATACCGCCGATACCTATTTCGTCTCCAAGCTCTCCACCAGCGCCTCGGCGGCGGTCGGCGTCGTTTTTTCGCTCATGTCCATCATTCAGGCCTTCGGCTTCGGCATCGGGATGGGCTGCGGGTCGATCATCAGCCGCAGTCTCGGCAGCCGCGACAACGAGCGGGCCGACCGCACCGCAAGCAGCGCGTTCTTTTTTGCCGCCGCCGTGGGGCTTCTCATCTGCATTGCGGGGCTCTGCACGCTCCGGCCGCTCATGCGCCTGCTCGGCTCAACGGAAACGATCCTCCCGTACTCGGAAAGCTACGCGCGCATCATCCTGCTGGCCGCGCCTGTCATGTGCGCGTCGTTCGTCCTGAACAACACGCTGCGCTCCGAGGGCGAGGCGATGCTTTCCATGTACGGCATCTGCGCGGGCGGACTTCTGAACGTCGCGCTCGACCCGCTGTTCATTTTCGTCTTTGACATGGGCATCGCAGGCGCGGCGCTGGCCACAGCGCTCAGCCAGCTGGTCAGCTTCTGCATCCTCGCGTGGCTGTTCCTCCACGGGCGGAGCATCGTCCGCGTCCACGTCCGCTGCATCAGCAAACGGCCCGGACTTTACGGCGAAATTCTGCTCGTCGGCTTCCCGACGATCTGCCGGCAGGGCTTCGCAAGCCTGTCCTCTGCGCTTTTAAATAACGCGGCAGCTGTCTATTCCGATGCGGCGGTCGCCGCCGTGACGATCTCCAACAAGGTCTATCTGCTCGTCCGGTCGATCGTGATCGGCATCGGGCAGGGGTTCCAGCCTGTAGCGGGCTACAATTTCGGCGCGGGCGATAAAAAGCGCACACGGCAGGCGTTCTGGTTTTCCGTGCTGCTCGGAACAGCGGTGTGCATCGTCTGTGCGGCTGTGATCTCGCTCTTTCCCGACGAGATCATGCACTTCTTCCGCGACGATGCGGAGGTCACGCGCATCGGCCGTCAGGCACTGCTCTATGCCTGCGCCGTCATGCCGCTGATGGGATATTCAACTTATGTAAACCAACTATACCAGTGCCTCGGCTTCCATCAGGCCGCGACGCTTCTGGCCAGCTGCCGCAACGGACTGCTGTACGTGCCGCTCATCCTCATCCTGCCGCGTATGCTGGGCCTGCCCGGCGTAGAAATGAGCCAGCCCGGCGCAGACCTTTTGACCTTCGTTGTTTCGCTCCCGTTCCAGATCTGGTTCTTCCGGCATAAGCTCCGCTGATATGACGCTGCGTATACACGAAGGCTCCCCTATCGTTAGCAGGGGAGCCTTCAAATATGGAAATTTATAATCAATTTACGATCTGAAACTCTGAAATATTATAGGCAGCGCCGGTGAGTAATTTTCCAAAGCTCAGCCCTTCGCAGCTCCAGTTTCCGAACCGGAGCCCGCCGGTTCATTTGCGGCCGTGGAAACCCGGATCTGCTCAATATGATGGTTCGCGATCCGCGTGATCTGTACGTGCAGCGTTTCAAAATCGAATGACGCACCGGTCTCGGGGAGCCGGCCAAACTGCTCCATGACCCAGCCGCTGACGGAGGCCATGTCCGAGTCGGATCTCAGCCCGAAATAGTCCGCAAAATCGTCAAAGCTCATTTCCGCGTCGACCAGGTACGTGCCGTCAGACCCCTTGCTGATCGGCGTTTCCTCTTCATCGTGCTCATCCCAGATCTCGCCGACGAGTTCTTCCAGAATGTCCTCCATCGTCACAATGCCGCAGGTGCCGCCGTATTCGTCGACCACGACGGCGACGTGCGTTTTGGCCTGCTGGAGCTTTTTGAGCAGCAGACTGATGGGCTCCATCTCCAGCGCGTAGACCGGCGGCAGAATAATATCCCGCAGCGGCTTGTCTGTCACGCCGCAGCCGACATAAAAGTCTTTCTGGTGGATGGTGCCGAGAATATTGTCGATCGAATCCTGATAGATCAGGAGCCTTGAATATTTCGTCTCCGTGAACAGCGCGGCGACCTCCTCCTTCGTCGCCGTGATCGGAAGCGCAGCCAAGTCAGTGCGGTGGATCAGAATATCCTCCGCGCGCTGCTCGGAAAAATCAATCGCGTTTTTGAGCAGCTCGCCCTCGTTTTTATCAATGCTGCCGTCCTGCTGCACTTCGTCGACAAGCATCAGAAGCTCCTCCTGCGACATTTTGTTGTCGGAGCTGAGGCGGAAGACCTTCGCCAGCAGCTTTTTCCAGAACGAAAAAATTGCGTTCAGCGGCGTAAAAATCCAAATAAGGACCTGAAGCATCGGCGCGGACAGCATGGCCCACTGCTCTGCGCAGTCCTTTGCAATGCTCTTCGGAGAGATCTCACCGAGAATCAGCACCACGACCGTGACGACGACGGTGGAGATCGTGGCGCCTGCGTCGCCGTAATGCCTGACGAACAGCACGGTGCCGATGGAGGCCGTGGCGATATTCACAATGTTGTTTCCGATCAGGATCGTGGACAGCAGCCGGTCATAGCGTTCGAGCAGCTTACAGACCAGTGCCGCCCGTTTGTTTCCCTTCTCTGCAAGGGTCTTGAGCCGCGTTGTGTTCGCAGAGGAAAAAGCCGTTTCCGTCGCCGAAAAATAGCCGGAGAGGATCAGGCAGACAGTCATTATAACAATGCAAGTAGTGGTTGACAATGTACGGTAACTCCTTTTCTGTTATCTGAAATCGTGTGTGAAGACGCAAAAAAGCACGTCCGCCCTGCATCTAGCAGCGCAGATATGCTTCCAATAACAGATGACAGATCAGATATGTACTATGACAATCGCTGCCGTCAGAATCCATGTGTTTCATTCCTTTCGCATAAAATCAAATTTATTATAACAAAAAACACAAATTCGTCAAGAAACAAATTCGGCGTAAGACTTGGGCGTGTCCGGTTCACGCAGAGAGCAGCAAAGGACCGAACAGAGTTGGTAGGGGCAAGAGCCATGTCCCTACCAACTGCGGTCGATTTTCGTTGGTTTTACGGAGCGGGGGAAACCGTCACTCCGCCTGATAGACGATCTCGCCGTTTACAATGGTCATGTACGCCTCGCCGCCGATGGTGGTCAGCGGGTCTGCCGTCCAGAGGACAAGATCGGCGTCCTTTCCCGGCTCCAGACTGCCGACGCGGTCAGAAATGCCGAGGCTCTGCGCCGGGTTGATGGTGATGGCGCGCCACGCTTCCTCCATCGGCAGTCCCGCCGCGGCCGCAAGTCCTGCCGCCAGCGGCAGATGCTGCAGCGGAATGACCGGCGCGTCGGTGATGATGCTGACTGTCAATCCCGCGCGGTACAGCGCGCCCGCCGTTGTGAAGCTCTTGTTGCGAAGCTCGACCTTGCTCTTGCCGCCGAGCGACGGGCCAACAAAGACCGGATAGCCCTCCTCGGCCAGCTCGTCCGCGATGATCTCGCCGTCTGTGCAGTGGTCGAGCGTCAGCTTGAGGTCAAACTCCCGCGCGATGCGCACGGCGGTCAGAATATCGTCCGCGCGGTGCGCGTGGCACTTGATGGGAATTTCGCCGTTTACGACCGGCAGCATCGCCTCCAGCTTCACGTCCAGCGGCGGATTTTTTCCTGCCGCCTTGTCGTCGCGGTAGCGGATGGTGCGCATCAGCAGCTCGCGCAGAAGTCCGGCCACGGCCATACGCGTCATGGGACTCTGCTTTCTTACCCTGTCCATAGCAACCCTTCGGATTTTCGCCGAACGCGCACTTCATCGCCGCAGGCGACCGCAGGACCATCTTGTCAACGCGCTTGCCCGCCAGCTTGAGAATGGCGAACGTGCCGCCGACGACGTTTGCACTGCCGGGGCCGGTGCAGGCTGTCGTCACGCCGCCGCGCAGCGCCAGACCGAACGCCTCGTCCTGCGGATTGATCGAGTCGATCGCGCGCAGCTGCGGCGTCAGCGGGTCAACGATCTCATTGTAGTCCATACCCTCCCAACGCATGGCCTGATTGTCAAGGCCGATGTGGCAGTGCGCCTCCACGCAGCCCGGCGTGAGCAGCCGCCCCTGTGCGTCGATGACCTTTGCGTCTGCGGGTGCGTCAATTACCGGCGCGACTGCGGCAATTTTTCCATCCTCGACCAGCAGACATCCATTCGGAATGTCCGCTCCGGCCATCGTTTTGATGTGTGCGTTCTGAATCAGCAGCATATTGTATCTCCTTTCACAGCGCCAATTCGCTGTTTCCTCCAGTATAACGCGAGCCGTCGCCAAAAAGCAAGCGCTGTTTTTCCCCAGTCCGCTAGACAAAAAAGGCAGATGCTGTTATGATAGAGACAGAAAATCCAAAAACGACGATCAAGGAGATTGCTATGAAACAGTATTATCTTGGAATTGAATTCGGTTCCACGCGCGTCAAGGCCGTCCTGATCGACGGCGAGCACCGCATCGTCAAGAGCGGTGACTACACATGGAAAAGCAGTCTGGAAAACGGCGTCTGGACGTATCACATGGAGGATGTGCAGGATGGCCTGCGCACCGCCATCCGCAACCTCGGCGAGCTGCCGGGGGCTGTTTCGGCCATGGGCATTTCCGGCATGATGCACGGCTATCTGGCCTTCGACAAGGACTGGAACCTGCTGGCTCCGTTCCGTACCTGGCAGAACACCATGACCGGCGAGGCCGCCGAGCAGCTCACGGCGGAATTCGGCTTCAACATCCCACACGCTGGTCCATTGCGCATCTGTATCAGGCCGTTCTGAACGGCGAAGCGCACGTCAAAAATATCGCGCACATCACGACGCTTGCCGGATATGTCCACTATCTGCTCACGGGCGAAAATGTCCTCGGCGTGGGCGAAGCCTCCGGTATGTTCCCCATTGACAGTGAAACGCTGGACTATGACGCGGCGATGCTCGAAAAATTCGACGCGCTGCTGGCCAAATACGGCTTCGCGTGGACGGCCCGCAGCGTCCTGCCCAAGGTCCTGATGGCCGGACAGGCCGCAGGTAAGCTGACGCAGGCCGGGAGAACGTTCCTTGAAGGGCTTCTGCCCGCCGGCATCCCGTTCTGCCCGCCCGAAGGCGATGCAGGCACCGGCATGACGGCGACGAACGCCGTCGCGCCCAGAACCGGCAACGTCTCGGCAGGCACGTCCATCTTCGCTATGGTCGTACTGGAAAAGCCCCTGTCGAAGGTCTATCCCGAGATCGACATGGTCACCACGCCGACCGGCAAGCCCGTCGCCATGGTCCACTGCAACAACTGCACGAACGACATGAACGCATGGGTGGGCCTTCTCGGCGAGACGGCGAAGCTCTTCGGCGCGGACGTTTCGACTGGCGAGCTGTTCACGAAGCTCTACCAGAAGAGCCTTGAGGGTGATGCCGACTGCTCTGGCATCCTGACCTACAACTATATGGCGGGCGAGGGTGTTACGCATCTGGACGAGGGCCGTCCGATGGTCGTCCGCAAGCCCGAAAGCCAGTTCACGCTTGCCAATTTCCTGCGCTCCCAGCTTTACGCGACCATGTCGACGCTCAAGCTCGGCATGGATATCCTTGCGGAGGAGCACGTCGCGATCGACTCCCTGACCGGTCACGGCGGCCTGTTTAAAACGCCGGTCGTCGGCCAGAAATACATGGCCGCCGCCTGCCGTGCACCGGTCACGTGCATGGAATCGGCAGGCGAGGGCGGGCCTTACGGCATGGCTCTGCTTGCGTCCTATCTGGTGCAGAAAAAGGATGGCCAGACGCTTGAGCAGTATCTGGAAACAGAGGTTTTCGCGGATGTCAAGCGCACGACGCTTGCTCCCGATCCCGAGGATGCCGCCGGCTTCGACCGCTATCTCGGCTGGTACCGCAGCGCCCTCGCAGCGGAAACCGCCGCAGTAAAAGCGTTCTGATCAATCCTTCCGAAAACATGGAAAAGGCTTCCCGTCTCCGGGAAGCCTTTTCCGCTTACATGGCCGAGGAGATCGCGTCCACAGCCTTTTCCGCCTCGTTTTGAATAGCCTTGGCGGCCTGCTTTGTCATGCGGTACGCGTCGCTGTTTTTCGGCAGCATCATCGCGCCCAACGCGCCGACTGCGACGCCTGCGCCCATGGTCAGAAAGAAGCCCCGTACTGTCATATGCGCACCTCGTTACCGCATCGCCGTGCCGGACGTGCTGCCGGTCACGGTTCTGCCGCTTGCCGTGCCGCTCTGGCTGTAGCCCGCGCCGTTGTAGCCGGGGTTGTAGTTCGTGCCGTTATACATACCGCCATAGCCGTTTGTGCCGTTGACATAGCCGTTCCGGGTCGTGGAGACGTTGGAATAGCCGTCGTAATACGGCTGCGTCGCCGCACAGGCGGTCAGAGACACCGCAAGCATCAGCGCGGCCAGCACCAGGATCAAGCCTTTTTTCATGAGAAATTCCTCCTTTTTTGCGAATCGTATCGCTGAGGCTAGTTTCTGCAGGCATTGCGCGCGGTATGCTGTGAGTTTTTTACAGAGCAGGAATCGATAAAAATCGATACAAGCATATTGAAAGTTTTCGTTTATGCTGTATAATAAACAACAGATAAAAATGAGAAGGAGAACGCTCATGAAAAAGCTGTCCATCAAAAAAGGCGTGCAGTGCATGGCCTGTCTGGAGTGCGTCCGCGCCTGCTCCAACGCATACTATAAGGAATTCCACCCCGATAAGGCCGCTCTGAAGATCGTTCAGCGCGGCGAGAACGTCCGTCCCATGGTCTGCGTCCAGTGCGGCAAGTGTGCCGAAGCCTGTCCCTCCGGCGCCATCACCCAGAACCCGAAGGGCGTCTGGATGATCAGCCGCAAGCTCTGCACCGGCTGCGGAAAATGCGTCGAAGCGTGTCCCTTTGGCCTCATCGTCAAGGACGAGGCCGTCCCGTATTCCAGCAAATGCACCGCCTGCGGCATCTGCGTCAAGGCATGTCCCATGGAGCTGCTGGAGATCGTCGAAAAATAAACCCAAAGCGGCGGACGCGTGTCCGCCGCTTTCGTTTGTCCATATATAGATTTCTGCGAACTTGCAGGCTGGGGATGCCTCCGGCGGCCCCTTCTTTTCCGCCTTGCCGGAAAAGAAGGGGGAGAAAAGGGGCGCTGGTTACGTTTGGTGCGTACTGCGGGTACGACTCAGGTGGTTCCTGATTTTCAGTTGTTACGAACACACAAACTCACCCTACGGGCGCTATACTGCGCGCCGCCTGTTACGGTACAACAGATTTGTGAGCAGTTGCGATTTAATATCTGCGGTAAAAACGCTTTGCGTTCGAGATTTGCAGGGCAATGCGGATTCGCCAGAGTTTTGTAGGGGCCGATGCCCACATCGGCCCGCTGGAAAGTTGTGAATTTGCCATATATTTCCGCAAAAAGGGTGCGTTCTGCCGGGTCGATGTGGGCATCGACCCCTACAAATCGCACCCCTCAAAGTGCGCCGAAATATGCGTCCCTAACATTGCAGCTCCCGTCATTTCACCACCGCATCATACAGCAGATTCTTCGCAAACCCCGTCAGCTTCGCGACCTGCTTGACAGCGTCCTTCGTGGAAAGTCCCTCCGCCATGCGTGCGCGGACCAGATCGAGCGCCGCTTCAAATGTGCAGCCTTCCTCCGCCTTTTCCTCCGCGCCAGCCACAACGAGCACAAATTCGCCGCGCGGCGGATTTTCTTCGTAATAGGCCGCCGCCTCGCCCAGCGTCATGCGGCGGACCTCCTCGTGCAGCTTCGTCAGCTCCCGACAGAGGGAAATTTTCCGCTCCTCTCCAAACGCGTCTGCCAGATCGCGCAGCGTGGTCAGCAGCTTGTGCGGCGCTTCGTAGAAGATCATCGTCCGCGTTTCGTCCTTTAAGCCCGTCAGGTGTTCCTGACGGCTTTTTTTGTTGACGGACAGAAAACCCTCAAACGTAAACCGGCCAGTCGGAGCCCGAAATACTCAGCGCCGTCACCAGCGCGCACGGTCCCGGAATCGCGCAGACCGTCACGCCGTGCTCCGCGCACAGCCGCACGAGATCCTCGCCCGGGTCGGAGATCGCGGGGGAGCCCGCGTCCGTCACCAGCGCGCACGTCTCGCCCGCGAGCAGGCGCGCAAGGATCTTTTCGCCGCTCTCGCCTTGTTGTGCTCATGGTAGCTCACAAGGCTTTTTTTGATCTCCAGATGGTTTAGCAGCTTCAGGCTCACGCGCGTGTCCTCCGCCGCGATAAAATCAGCCTCCGCCAGCGTTTGGGCGCAGCGAGGCGAAATATCGTTCAAATTGCCGATGGGCGTCGGCACGAGATATAGAGTACCGGCCATATTGCTTCACTCCTGTAGATGATAGATGCGCCGACCCTCGGCAGACAGCTCTCCGGTCTGCTCATAAAGAAACAGATCCGGCTCATATTGCAGCCCCGGCCTTCCGCCGAGGCGGGATTCAATCAAAACGAGATTCACGCGTTTTCCGCTCTGTGCCGGACGAAGCGGATGCGCTTCGGCTCCAGCCGCGCCGCGCGCAGTCCGGTCATCAAATCGACCAGCCGCTCCGGCTTGTGAACCAGAAAAAACCGCCCGCCCCACCGCAGCGCCCGCGCCGCAGCCGCAGAGCGCGTCAAACGGGCAGCAGATCTCGCTTCTCGCGGCGCAGAGGCTGTCCTGCGCGTGCAGATGCCCGCTTTTCGGCGGGTAGTAGGGAGGATTGGACAGCACACAGTCAAAGCTTCCGGGCGCGATCTCCGCGTGTGCCTGCCGCAGATCGCCGCAGACGACGCAAAAGCGGTCGGAAACTCCGTTTTCCTCCGCGTTTTCCCGCGCCTGCCGCGCGGCGGCCTCCTGAATTTCAATGCCGCTCACGCGCAGCGTCTCATCTGCGCCCAGCAGCAGAAGCCCCAGCGTCCCGCACCCGCAGCCAAGATCAAGCACTCAGCTGCCAGACTTTATCCGGCAGAAATCCGCCAGTACCATGGAGTCTGTGCTCACGCGGAACTGTGCATCCGGGATTTTCATCCGGATGCTGTCAAAGAGAAGTTCCTCCATACGCGCTCCAATCAAAAAGACAGGGGGGTGCTGCACGCAGCACCCCCCTTACTGGTTATGTGCTTATTCCTCAGAGATCGCGTCGTTGGGGCATTCTGCAGCGCAGGTACCGCAGTCCACGCACTGATCGGCGTCGATGACGTACTTGCCGTCGCCCTCGCTGATGCAGCCGATAGGACAGACGTCAGCGCAAGTGCCGCACATTACACAGTTGTCATTGATCACGTGTGCCATTTGAAGCACCTCCATTTTCAAGGTAGCTTCATTCTATCATACTTTCCTGAAAATGCAATGAAAAAAGTGTAAATTCCTCGAACCGCCCGGATTTTTTCGTGAGTGTCGTATAAACGCCGCCTGCCGCGTCGAAACTCTCTTCCGACAGGAGGCGATCAAAGTGAAAAAACCGGCATACTCCGCGGCGCTGGACCGGGTGCTCTTCCGTGCGTCGCGGCTGGCGCGTGAGCTTGGCGGCGCGCAGACCGGCACGGAGCATCTGCTGCTTGCACTCTCGCAGGAACGCATTTCCCAGACCGGACGCATTTTATGCTATCAGGGAGCCGAGGGCAGGCTCCTGCGCTGTATGCTGCTGACGAGGCAGGAGCCGGAGCCAGCCGGACGGCAGGGCCTTTCCGCAGCTGCTGCAAGAGCGCTTGACGGCGCACAGCACGAGGCGGACCGCCTTGGAGCGCCCCTCTGCCTGCCGGAGCATCTGCTGCTTTCCCTCATGCGCGACGACGCCTATGCGGCGGCGCGAATGCTTTCGGAGCTTGGCGTTGACTGCAACTGCGTATTTTCGGAAACATATGACCGCCTGCGCATCCTACATCCGGCGCAGGACGTGAAAGGACAATCGGAATTGAAGCTTTTGGAACTCTACTGTGACAACATGATCGACCGGGCCCCGCAGATGGACCCCGTCGTCGGCCGCGAGGCGGAGCTTTCCCAGCTCATGCAGGTGCTCAGCCGCCGCAGCAAGAATAACCCCGCGCTCATCGGCGAGCCCGGCGTCGGCAAGACCGCCGTCGTCGAAGCGCTGGCCCAGCGCCTTGCCTGCGGCGACGTGCCGCAGGCGCTGCGCGGGAAAAAGCTCTACTGCCTCAACATGGCGAACCTGCTCGCGGGCACGAAATACCGCGGCGAATTTGAAGAGCGCGTGCGCGATATCCTGATCGAGATCCGCCGCTGCGGCAGCGTCATCCTATTTGTCGACGAGATGCACACCATCGTCGGCGCAGGCAGCGCCGAGGGCGCAATCGACGCGGCGAACCTGCTCAAGCCCGCGCTCGGCAGGGGAGAGCTGCAGATGATCGGCGCGACGACGCTGGAGGAATACCGCAAATTCATCGAGAAGGACGCCGCGCTCGAGCGCCGCTTCCGCCCCGTGATCGTCCGCGAACCGGACCGCAAGACGGCCTGCCGTATGCTTGAAGCGCTTCGTCCAGGCTTGGAGGCACACCACCGCATCCGCATCACGCAGGAGGCCATCGAGGCCGCCGTTGATTTTTCCAGCCGCTATCTGACCGACCGCTTCCTGCCGGACAAGGCGCTCGACCTGCTCGACGAGGGCGCGGCGCACGTCTGGCTCGGCGGGCCGGAGCCGGCGGAGGACGCAGAGCGCCAGCAGCAGCTCGAGCAGCAGCTTGAGCAGGCCGTGGCGAACGCGCAGTATGAGCAGGCGGCGAAGCTGCGCGACGAGCTGCGCACGCTTGTGCGCGGCCAGCTGGCTGCACGCCGCGCCCAGCGCACCGTGAGCCTGACCCGGCAGGATATCGCCGCCGTCGTCGCCGAACGCACCGGCATCCCCGTTGGCAGGCTCCGCCAGTCTGACCGCGAGCGGCTGCTGTCCCTGCGCCAGACGCTCTCCGAGCGCATCATCGGCCAGCAGGCAGCCGTCGACGCCGTTTCTACCGCCGTTCTGCGCGGCCGGACAGGCCTTGCCGACGCCGGACGCCCCGCCGCGTCCTTCCTGCTCATCGGCCCGACGGGCGTCGGAAAAACAGAATTATGTAAACAGCTTGCGCAGGTCGTCTACGGCAGCCAGGACGCGCTCATCCGCGTGGATATGTCGGAGTATATGGAGCCAAGCAGCGTCTCGCGCATGCTTGGCGCGCCGCCGGGCTACGTCGGCTACGACGCAGGCGGCACGCTCACGGAAAAGGTGCGCCGCCGCCCCTACTGCGTTGTACTGTTCGATGAGCTGGAAAAGGCGCACCGGGATATTACCGGTATCCTTCTGCAGCTGCTCGGCGACGGGATCCTGACCGACAGCATGGGCCGCACCGTCAGCTTCAAGAACACCATCGTCGTCATGACCTCGAACCTGACTGGCCCGCAGACCGGAAAGCCCGGCCTCGGCTTCATACCCGACTGCGCGGATGTCCGCGCGCAGACCGTCCTGCGGGAGGCGTTTTCTCCGGAGTTTCTGGGCCGGATCGACTGCGTCGCCTCCTTCCGTCCGCTTGCGGCAGAGGATCTTGCGAAAATTGCTGCGCTTCAGCTGCGGGAGCTTGCCGGACGGCTGCAAAAGCAGAACGTTACGCTGGAAACGGCCCCGGAGCTGCCCGAGCGCCTCGGCGCGCTCTGCGCGAACGAGCCGGGCGGGGCCAGAAGCCTGCGCCGCAGGCTCCAGACCGGGATCGAAGGCCCGGCGGCGGAGCTGCTGCTGCGCGACCCGTCTGCGGACGCTCCGCGCCGTCTGGCAGCAGGGGAGCGTGCAGGTGAAAGCGGCTGGAGGATGTTTTTAAAACATTCGTTCAAAAATTCGGGTTTCGGGGATTTTTCACGAAAAACGTCGAAGAATCCCCGAAAAATTTTTTCAAAAAAGGGTTGCAATTTATGTAAACAGAACGTATTATATTATTGAAGTGGAGCAAAGTGGAGCGAAATTTCAGTAAAGTGGAGCGAAAGGAGGCACGAGGGGATGTTTGGCAAGTACAAGCACTCAGTTGACGAAAAAGGACGTCTGTTCGTGCCGTCCAAGCTGCGCGAAGAGCTGGGCAGCACCTTCTATGTAACACTGGGCCTTGACCACTGCCTGTCCGTATACACGGAAGCGGGCTGGAAGGCCATTGTCGATAAATATAACGCGCTGCCGATCGTACAGGCACGAAAAATGCGCTTTCTGTTTGCCAACGCCGCTAAATGCGAGCCCGATAAGCAGGGCCGCTTCCTTATCCGCCGAGCTGCGCCAATACGCGGGTCTTTCCAGCGAGGTCACGTTCATCGGCCAGGGCGGCCACGCGGAGATCTGGGACAGCGCAGCCTATGACGAGCTGGAGCAGCAGACGCTGACGCCTGAAAATCTGGCGGCTGTGATGGAGGAACTTGGCTTCTGATGGAATTCGCACATCGATCTGTGCTTTTGCACGAGTGCATAGACGCGCTAGCCATCAAGCCCGACGGGATCTATCTCGACGGAACGCTCGGCGGTGCGGGCCACTCGCTGGAGATCTGCCGGAGCCTCACCACCGGCAGGCTCATCGGCGTCGACCGTGATCTGGTTGCGCTGGAGGCCGCGAAAAAGCGGCTGTACAGCCACGCGAAAAAAGTAACGCTGGTACATGATAATTTTGAAAACGTCGGCGCGATCCTTACCGCGCTGGGACTCGACCGGATCGACGGGATGCTGTTCGACTTGGGCGTTTCGTCCTCCGCAGCTCGACGACGCGGAGCGCGGCTTTTCCTATATGGCCGACGCGCCGCTCGATATGCGCATGGACCGCGACCAGTCCCTCACGGCCTATGAGATCGTCAACAACTGGCCGCGCGAGGAATTAAAATCCATTCTCTACGAGTACGGTGAGGAGCGCTGCGCCCCGCAGATCGCCGCCGCCATTGAACGTGTGCGTACCGACCGGCCCAATCGAGACAACGCTGGAGCTGGTCGATATCATCCGCTCGGCCATGCCGCCCAGCGCCCTGCGTGAAAAGCAGCATCCGGCCAAGCGCAGCTTTCAGGCCATCCGCATCGCCGTCAACGATGAGCTTGGCGCAGTCCGGCAGGCATGGAGGCCGCGATCGACCATCTGAAGCCCGGCGGTCGTCTGGCTGTCATTACCTTCCATTCGCTCGAAGACCGCATCGTCAAAAATGTGTTTCAGAACGCGGCAAAGGGCTGCACCTGCCCGCCGTCGTTCCCGGTCTGTGTCTGCGGCCATAAGCCGAAGATCAAAATTCTGACGAAAAAACCCATCATCGCCACGCGCGAGGAGGTCGAAGAAAATCCCCGTTCGCGCAGCGCGAAGCTTCGTGTCGCTGAGCGCGTGTAACCCGGAAAGGAGTCCCGCCGTTATGGCGCAGTCCAATCGAAGAATTCTATAGGGACAACGGCGCCGCTGCATACGATGTTTACGCATGGAACGATCAGACTGCCCGCCAGTATGACGATAACCGCGCCTATGAGCGTACCCTGCCCGTCGAGCTGCCGGACGAGCGCGTCCAGGAGCAGCCGTACCGGAGAGTCAAGGCCAGAACAGCCATCGCGCCGTTTACACTGGCGGGCATGCTGACGGTTGCCTGTCTCATGATCCTTGTGATCTTCGGCTATGTGCAGCTGTTCGAGGCCAGCAGCAATGTCTCACGTCTCGAAAGCAGCTTGCCAACCTCAAGGAGCAGCAGCTGATGCTCCAGAGCAAATACGACGCCAAGATCGATCTGACTGCCGCAGAGGAATACGCGGCAGAGATCGGCCTGACCAAATGTCAGCCCGAGCAGATCGTCTATGTCAGCTTCTCCGGGACTGATCAGGCGGAAATTTACACGCAGCAGCGCACAAGCGTCTTCGGAGAAATTCTGGACGCCATGCAGCAGAGCATTCTCGGCCTCATCGAATATTTGCACCCCGCAGCAGCATAAGCTTGGACAGAACCTCCCAGTTTGAAATCCAGCTGAGTAACCGAACAGGGGCGGTCTTTGCAGACCGCCCCTTTTTTGAACAGAAAGGCAGTTTCATGGCAAAAAAAATCATCCGCCTGCCGCGCACCAAGGAGCAGAAGCAGGCAAACCGGGAGCGGAACGAACGCGCGAACCGAACAATCCTCCGCCGCACGCTGATCTTGATGATCCTGTGCGGCGTGATCGCGTTTGTCCCGCTGATCGGAACGCTTTATAACCTCATGATCACCCAGCACGACTATTACAACGAAAAGGCGATCAAGAACCAGACCCGTTCGACGAATCTGACCGCAGCGCGCGGCGTGATCTACGACGCGAATATGAACGTGCTGGCCTCGTCGTCGACGGTCGAGACGGTTTTCATCGACCCGAACGAGATCGCCGAGCAGATGAAGCAGCCGGAGAACAGCAATCTGCTTGACCAGATCGCCCGCGGCCTTGGCGAAATTCTGGACGTCGAGCCCAGCTTCGTCTATGAGCAGGCCGCCGACAAGCAGTACCGCTATAAGGTCATCAAGCGCAAAATTTCCGAGGAGCTGGCCGACGAGGTCCGCGCCTTCGTCAGCGAAAACAAGATCACCGGCGTCTATCTCGAAACAGACCTCAAGCGCTATTATCCCAATTCCTCCCTCGCCGCGCAGGCACTCGGCTTCGTCTCAAGCGACAACAACGGCTCGAGGGTCTCGAAGCCTACTATAACGAGGAGCTCTCCGGCACCGCCGGTAAGGTTGTCACCTCCAAGGGCAATTACGGCTCCGAGATGCCCTATACATACGAAAAATACTATGACGCCTCTGACGGCTGCAGCCTCGTTACCACCATCGACGCGACCGTGCAGGCGTATGTGGAAAAGAACCTGCAGAACGCCATTGATAAGTACGATATCAAAAACGGCGCGTTCTGTATCGTCATGGACGTCAACACGGGCGAGATCAAGGCCATGGCCACGCTCGGCTCCTATGATCCCAATAATTATCTGGAAATCTACGACGACGCGGCGGCCGCGCTTCTTGAAAATGAGCGTGATGCGGCGCTGTCCCTGCCGGAAGCGTCCGATGCCTATAAGGCCGCCATCGAGCAGTATAAGCAGGATGTTGCATCGGCACGTATGGCTCAGTGGCGCAACCGCTGCGTGTCCGACGGCTATGAGCCGGGTTCGACCTTCAAGCTCATCACGCTGGCCTCCGCAATCGATTCCGGAGCGCGTCACGCTGAACGACTCGTTCTACTGCGGCGGTCAGGAAAAGTTCTCCGGCCGTGAGCAGATCCTTAACTGCTGGAAATCCGCCGGTCACGGCGCGCAGACGACCGCCCAGGCCCTCGGCAACTCCTGCAACATCGCCTTTGGCCACATCGGCCTGCGCATGGGCGGCGACACGTTCTACGATTACCTCAAGGGCTTCGGCATTATGGAAAAAACAGGCGTTGACCTGCCCGGCGAGGCCAGCGGCCTGTTCTACGAGCGGAAATACCTGAACAACCCCGCACAGTACGGCACGTCCTACCTCATCACCTCCTCCTTCGGCCAGAGCTTCCGTATCACGCCCATGCAGCTCGTGCGCGCCGTCGCCGCGATCGTCAACGGCGGCTATGTGCTCGAGCCCTATATCGTGAGCGAGGTCGTGGACGCGGACGGCAATACCGTAGAGAAAAACGAAAAGACCGTCCTGCGGCAGGTCATCAGCCAGCAGACCTCCGAGACAATGCGCAGCCTTATGGAACAGGTCGTCACCGAGGGCACGGCTTCTGCGGCCAAAACCCCCGGCTACCGTGTCGGCGGCAAGACCGGCACATCCGAAAAGCTCGACGAATATGACGAGAACGGCCAGCAGGTCAAGGACAAGATCGTCTCCTTTGTCGGCGTCGCGCCGATCGACGACCCGTACGCCGTCCTTGTCGCGCTTGACACGCCCGCGTATTCGCAGGACAGCGAAAAATATACCCTCCACGGCATGTATATTTCCGGCGGTCTGATGGCTGCGCCGACCGTCCGCGACATTTTCCTTGATATTCTTCCCTATCTCGGTGTAGAGCCGGATTATGATTCCGAGGATATCCGCGGTATCAACTTCACCGTCCCAGACGTGATCGGCATGGACGAAACCGAAGCGGCTGCGCTGCTCGCTGAAAAAGACCATTACCTACCGCATCGTCGGCACCGGCTCGACCGTCACCGACCAGCTGCCCGCACCGGGCAGCCAGGTTCCCGGCAATTCGCAGATCATCCTCTACATGGGCGCGGAGAAGCAGGCGACGCCTGTCGAGGTGCCGGATTTCATCGGCTGCTCTGTCGCGGACGTTAACTATCTGGCTGCAAACGCCGGCCTTTACGTGCAGGCCAAGGGCACCGACCGCACGGACGTCTACGTGCTCGCAGCCTACCAGGATATCGAACCCGGCACAGAGGTTGACAGAGGTACTACAATTACAGTAGAATTCTCTTCCACGGGCGCATCCGACTAAGGAGGACACTATGAAGCTCAAAGAACTGCTGCATGGCCTTGACGTGCTGGAACTGCACGCGGACGAAGCACTGGATATTACCGGCGTTCAGTATGACTCCCGGCAGGTAACGCCCGGAGCACTGTTTGTCGCGATCTCCGGCTTCCAGACCGACGGCCACAAATATATTCCCAAGGCCATGGAAAACGGCGCAGTCTGCGTCGTCTGCGAAAAAAAGCCGGAAACAGAATTCCCTATGTACTGGTTTCCAATGCCCGCTCGGCGCTTGCCGCGCTCGGCGCAAACTGGTTCGGCCATCCGGCGGACGCTATGTGCGTCGTCGGAATCACCGGCACGAACGGCAAGACCACGAGCACGTACCTGCTCAAGCACGTGCTTGAAAAAACCTCGGCGCAAAGGTCGGCCTCATCGGCACAATCCAGAACATGATCGGCGATGAGATCCTGCACACTGAACGTACTACGCCGGAGTCCTTTGAGCTGCAGAAGATCTTCGCCGATATGCGCGACGCAGGCTGTACACACGTCATTATGGAGGTCTCCTCCCACGCGCTGGTGCTCCACCGCGCCGACCAGATCCGTTTTGGCGCGGCTGTCTTTACAAATCTGACAGAAGATCATCTCGATTTCCATAAAACGATGGATGCATACTGCGACGCGAAGGCCATGCTTTTTCGCCGCTGCGAAACGGGCGCGGTCAATGTCGACGATGCCTACGCGAAGCGCATCATGGAGCAGGCGGACTGCCGCCTTCTGACGTATTCCGCGCAGGGAAACCCCGCCTCGCTCATGGCGGAGCACGTCGAATTGTTCTCTGACCGCGTGGAATTTGATGCGGTCTATCAGAACAAGCGGGCTTCTGTCACACTTGGCATTCCCGGCATTTTCAGCGTCTATAACGCGCTCGGTGTCATCGCCGCTGCGCTGGCGCTGAATATTCCGCTCCAAAAAATTGCAGACGCCCTGCGCACCGCGCAGAGCGTCAAGGGCAGGGTAGAGGTCGTCCCCACGCCGGGCAAGGACTATACCGTCCTCATCGACTATTCCCATACGCCCGACAGCCTTGAGAATATTCTGAGGGCTGTGCGCGGCTTCTGCACGGGCCGCATGATTGCCGTCTTCGGCTGCGGCGGCGACCGCGACCCCTTCAAGCGCCCCGTCATGGGCAAAATCGCGGCAGAGCTGTCTGATCTCGCCATTGTCACCTCAGACAATCCCCGCACCGAAGATCCCTATAAGATCCTCCGGCAGATCCTTGCCGGGATGCAGGATACCGAAACGCCCTACGAGGTCATTGAGAGCCGCGTTTCGGCCATTGGCCGGGCCATGGAGCTGGCGCAGAAGGACGATGTGATCGTCCTGTGCGGCAAGGGCCATGAGACGTATCAGGAAATCGGCCACGAAAAGCACCATCTGGACGAGCGTGAGGTCGTCGCGTCGTATTTGGAGGCAAACGCATGAAGGAACTGACACTGAAGCAGGCAGCGGAGACTGCCGGGGAACGCTCACGCCTGAACAGGCGGAGGGCATGATCACCGGCGTCCAGATTGACTCGCGCAGAGTAAAGCCCGGAGACCTCTTATCGCTATCAAGGGTGAGAAGTCCGACGGCCATGACTTTATCGACATGGCCGCCAGACTTGGTGCAAGTGCTGCGCTTGTACAAAGACCGGTCAAGGCGGCCATCCCGACCATTCTTGTACCCGATACCGTCACGGCCTACGGCGATCTCGCCGCAGCCCGCCGCGAGCGGATGGGCATAACTGTAATCGGCATCACCGGCAGCGTCGGCAAGACGACGACCAAGGAAATGACTGCCTGCATGCTCGAGCACACCTACCACACCGCTCGCACCGAGGGAAATCACAACAACAACATCGGTCTGCCCATGACCATTCTTGACATGCCGGACGATACCGAAACGGCTGTTCTGGAATTGGGCATGAACCACTTCGGAGAGATGGCCCGCCTGACTTCCATCGCAAAGCCCGATATCGCTGTTATCACCAACATTGGCACCATGCACATTGAGCATCTTGGTTCCCGTGAGGGCATCCTGCAGGCGAAGCTCGAAATTTTCCGGGGTGTGCCGGAAAATGGAGTCGGCGTGTTCAACGGCGACGAGCCGCTTCTTTGGAACGTGCGCGCCGACGGCGGACATAAAAAATATTATTACGGCATCGAGAACCACGCCTGCGACGTGCTTGCAACTGACATTCAGGAGCTTGACGACGGCATGCGCTTTGTCGTCAGCGGTTTCGGTCACCGTTTCGAGTTGTTCGTGCCGGTTCTGGGTCGCCATACGGTCTATAACACGCTGGCCGCCGTTACGGCAGCCCTGCTCCTGAAGGTCCCGCCCGAGACGATTCAGACGCAGATCTCCGGCTTCCACAATACCGGTATGCGTCAGAAAATCTATGAGCGCGATGGCTTTACCATCATTGAGGACTGCTATAACGCGGGCCCGGAATCGACGGAGGCGGCGCTTGAGATCCTTGCGGGCTTCCGTTCGCGCACGAATGGCCGCTGTATCGCGGTGCTGGGCGATATGCTGGAGCTTGGCAACCGCTCTGCCGCGGAGCATTACCGCATTGGCCGTATTGCGGCTACAAAGGCGGATGTACTTACACCTACGGCATCAACGCCGAGCGCATGGTTTCCGGTGCAATCACCGGCGGCATGAAGCAGAAGCTGATCGAGCATTTTGACACGCATGAGGATCTGGCGCATATGCTCAAAATGCGGGCCCGTCCCGGCGATGTGATTTTGTTCAAGGGCAGCCGCGGTATGCGGATGGAAAAGGCCCTTGCGCTGTTTTTCAAGGAAGAAGAGGAATAAAGAGAGTCTCGGAGGAATCCTGTATGGATGCAATGTTTTTTATCGTTCTGGGCGCGACGCTCGCTTCGTTTTTACTGACGCTGCTGTTTGGCCGCTTCGTTATTCCCATGCTCCGTGCGCTGCACGCCGGCCAGTCCATCCGTGAGGTTGGCCCGCAGTGGCATAACACCAAGGCTGGTACGCCGACCATGGGCGGCATCATGTTCATTGCTGCAATCATTCTGTGTACGGTTGGCTTCGGCTGGAAGAGCATGACGGAGAACCGCACCTATACGCATCTGTATGTGCTGGCCCTTGCGCTGTGCTACGGGCTTGTCGGCTTCGCCGACGACTTTGTCAAGGTCAAACTCAAGCGCAATCTCGGCCTCACTGCTAGCCAGAAGTTCCTGCTGCAGCTTGTCGTGGCCGTCGTGTTCCTGTTTGTGCTGAAAAACAGCGGCGATTTGTCCTGCGACCTCTATATTCCGTTCTGGAATCTTGATCTTGAAATTCCGACGGCGGTCTATATGGTCTTTGCGGCTTTCGTCATTGTCGGCTGCGTCAACGCTGTGAACCTGACGGACGGCGTCGACGGTCTTTCCAGCAGCGTGACCATCCCGGTCATGGTCTTCTTCGCCACGACCTCCTATATCTACGGCCGCACGACGCTGGCCCTGCTCCCCGCGACGGTCGCGGGCGGCCTCGCAGCCTTCCTCTGCTACAACTTCCATCCGGCCAAGGTCTTCATGGGCGACACCGGCTCGCTGTTCCTCGGCGGCATGGTCTGCGGCATGGCATTCGCGCTCGATATGCCGCTGATCCTGATCCTGGTCGGCATTATCTACATCTGTGAGACGCTCTCCGTCATCCTCCAGGTCACGTATTTCAAGCTGACCCACGGCAAGCGCATCTTCAAAATGACCCCCATCCACCACCACTTTGAGCTGTGCGGCTGGAAAGAGGAAAAAATCGTCTTCGTCTTCACCGCCATCACCCTTATCATGTGCGTACTGGCCTATCTTGGCGTTATGAACCGGTATTAAGATACCGCAGCTTCAGAAAGGAGCGACCCCCTATGGCAAGCCGTTCGGACGGCGTAACACGGCTGTATGAAGTCCCGCAGGCTCCCGAGTCGGAGCGTCTGCCGCAGCCGCCCAAAACAAAGGACAAGGTGCTGCTCGACGAGCGCGGCCTGCTCGATCTGCCGTTTCTCGCACTGACGGTGCTGCTTGTGCTGATCGGTGTTGTCATGGTCTTCTCAGCCTCCTACGCCCGCGCGTATTATCTGACCGGCAACTCGACCTACTACTTTGCCCGCCAGGCGATCTTCGCCGTCGCCGGGATCGGCGGCATGCTGTTTGTCAGCCGGCTGAACTATCAGCTCTGGCGCAGTGCTTCGTTCATCATCCTCGCGGTATCCGTCGTGTTCCTGATGCTCGTGCCGCTCATCGGCTCGACGGCCAACGGCGCGAAGCGCTGGATCGAGGTTGCGGGCATCCGCTTCCAGCCCTCGGAGCTTGCGAAAATCGCCATCATCATGACGTTTTCCGCCATGATCTCGACCTACCGCGATAAAATGCGCACCTTCCGCTATGGCATCGCGCCCTTCGGCGCGATTATGATCGTCCTGTGCGGCCTTGTCGCGCTCGAACGTCATTTCTCCTGCATCCTCATCATGCTTCTTCTGGCTGCCGCCATGCTGTTTCTCGGCGGCGTGCAGCTCAAATGGTTTGCCCTCGGCGGCGCGGCAGTCGCCGTGTTCATGTTTGTTTATCTCAAGACGCAGGGCTACGCCGGAAGCCGCATCACCGCCTGGCGTGACCCGGCCTCCGACCCCACGGACAACGGCTATCAGATCTTACAGTCGCTCTACGCCATCGGCTCCGGCGGCCTGATGGGCCTCGGCCTCGGAAAGCCGACAGAAGTACCTGTATCTTCCCGAGGAGCACAACGACTATATTTTCCCCATTCTCTGCGAGGAACTCGGTTTTGTCGGGGCCGTCGTCGTGATCCTGCTGTTCATTCTTCTGATCGTGCGCGGCTATTATATCGCCATGCACGCGCGCGATCGCTTCGGTGCGCTCCTTGCCGCCGGTATTTCCACGCATATTGCGCTTCAGACCTTCCTCAATATTGGTGTCGTGACGAACTTTCTACCCGCTACCGGCATTTCGCTTCCGTTCTTCTCCTATGGCGGCACGGCGCTGCTCATGCAGCTGTTTGAAGCGGCATTGTCCTGGCCGTTTCCCGGCAGAATGACAATAAGCTTCTGTAAGGGAGGGAAGTTCATGAATATCGTCTTTACCTGCGGCGGCACGGGCGGGCATATCTATCCCGCTATTGCGGTCGCCCGTATGTTCCGTGAGCGTCAGCCGGACTGTAGGATCCTCTTCATCGGCGCGGAGGACGGCATGGAAAACAAGATTGTCCCGCGCGAGGGCTTCCGGCTGGAAACCGTGAAGATCTCCAACTACCAGCGCAGGCTGACGCCCGCCGCGATCTGGCACAATCTCGTGACCGTACAGCGTATGGCTGCGACATTCTCCAAAACAAAGCGTATCCTGAAGGACTTTCAGCCCGACGTGATCGTCGGCACCGGTGGCTATGCCAGCTTCCCGGCCCTCAAAATGGGGGCGAAGCTCGGCATCCCGACCTGCGTGCATGAGTCGAATGCTGTTCCGGGCCTGACGACGAAGCTTGTTGCGCGCACGGCCAGCCGCGTCATGGTGTCCTTCGAATCCAGCCGGGAGCATTACCCGGAGCCCGAAAAGGTTCTCCTGACCGGAACACCTGTGCGGGAGGAATTCCTCTTTGCCAAGCGGCAGGAGGCCAGGCTGGCGCTGGGGCTCGGCGAAGAACCGCTCGTCGTCTCCTGCTGGGGCAGTCTCGGCGCGCGGGAGATGAACAAAAAAATTGCACAGTTTATGAAATGCGAATGCGAGGATAATACGCCCTTCCATCACATCCACGCGACCGGCTCGTTCGGCTGGCGCTGGATGCCGGACTATGTCAAAGAACAGGGTGTTGACCTTGCTGCGCATCCGCGCATTGACATGCGCGAGTACATCTATGATATGCCGCAGGTGCTGGCTGCGGCCGATCTCATCATCTGCCGCGCAGGCGCGGCGACCATCGCCGAGGTCTGCGCCAGCGGAACACCCTGCATCATGGTACCGAGCCCAAACGTGACCGGCAACCATCAGGAAAAAAACGCCCGAGTGCTCGAACGCTCCGGCGCGGCCGCAGTCGTCCGCGAAGCCGACTGCGACGGGAAAAGCCTCTATGAGACGGCAAAAGCGATTCTTTCAGATGCCGGACGGATGCGCGCCATGCGTGCCAGCGCCCGGGATATGGCTGTGGTCGATGCAGCCGAGCGCATTTATCAGACCGCACTCGACCTTGCAAAGCACTGACACGCACACAGCACACAGCGCATAGGATGGGGAAAATTCCTGTGTTTTGGAGGAATGCCCATGCCAGCGCTGCTTGTGTCCAAATCGCCTCCGCTTTCCGGTGAGGTGACGATCCACGGAGCAAAAAACAGCGTCCTGCCCATTCTGGCCGCGACGCTTCTGTGCAGAACGCCGTGTGTTCTGCATAACTGTCCAGATATTCTCGACGTGACGCACGCGCTTGCCATCCTGTGCAGCCTCGGCTGTGCGGCTGAGCGGCGGGGCGCAAGCGTCTACATAGACCCGCGCGGCTGCGCCGGTCACTCCGTCCCGCCGGAACTGGCTGCATCCATGCGCGCGTCCAGCCTGTTTCTCGGCGCGCTGCTCGCAAGACAGGGCGAAGCGTCGCTGAGTCTGCCGGGCGGCTGTCCCATCGGGGCGCAAGGCCGGTGGACTATCATCTGCTTGCCTTCCGCGCGCTCGGCGCAGAGGTCACGGAGATGGACGATACCATTCACTGCCGCGCGCGAAGGCTGACCGGCGCAAAAATCACACTGCCTGGCCCCAGCGTCGGCGCAACAGAAAACGCTATGCTGGCTGCTGTCGGAGCAGAGGGTGTCACTGTGATTGAAAATGCTGCCTGTGAGCCGGAGATTGTCGATCTGGCTGGTTTTTGACCGCCTGCGGCGCAAAAATCGCAGGCGCAGGCAAAGGCCGCGTGATTGTTGAGGGCAGCCTGCCGCTCACCGGTGCGACCTACACCATCCTCCCTGACCGCATTGAAACTGCGACGTTTCTTTGCGCCTGCGCCGCCTGCGGCGGGGCGCTGACGCTGCGCAGGACAGATCCGCGTCTTGCAGACCCTGTTCTGAACGCGCTCACAGAAAGCGGCTGCCGGATTTCCTGCTCACATGACACAATTCAAATTTTCCGCGACAGCCCGCTGGCAACCTGCGGTCCGGTCGTTTCAAAGACCGTATCCCGGCTTTCCAACCGACGCGATGCCGATGCTGCTCTCCGCGCAGCTGTGCGCAAGGGGACAAACGTCCTTTACCGAGACGATTTTTGAAAATCGCTTCGGCTATGTCCAAGAACTCAAGAAGCTTGGCGCGCGGCTGTATTCGGACGGAAACACCGTCTGTTTGAACGGAACGCCGCAGCTGCATGCGGCGCAGCTTTTCGCGGAGGATCTGCGCGGCGGGGCCGCGCTGGTGCTCGGGGCCATGCAGGCCGAGGGGGACAGTACCATTTTGGAGTAAAACACATCCAACGGGGATATGATAATCTCGAAGCCGCGCTGCAAAGCGCCGGCGCTCGCCTCAAAACAGTGGAAATTCCCATAAAGGTGTGATATACTTTGTATATTCTGAGCCTCCGAAGGAGAATGCAACATGCGCACGAAGCAAAGCAAAGCGAATAGGGAAGCGCGCCGCAGGCAAGGCCCGTCAGGTGCGCAGCAGCGCGCTTGGCAAACTCCTCATCATGCTCGCTGTCGTCGCCGCGATTGTCTTCGGTGTTGCAATCTTTTTTCAAGGTCAATACCATTGAGGTGCAGGGTAACTCGGTCTATTCTGCCGACCAGATCATTGAAGCCTCGCAGATCCAGCAGGGTGACAATCTTCTGACAGTCAATAAGGCGCTGGCCGTCGGCAACATCAAGGCCGCGCTTCCATACGTCGAGGACGTTTCCATCGCCCGCAGTCTGCCGGACGGCATCATCATCCAGGTGCGGGAGAGCACCATCTCCTTCGCCGTCATGACCGACACCAACACCTGCTGGCTCATCGGCCCCGGCGGCAAGGCGCTTGAGCGCATCGAGCCCGCTGCCTTCAATGAAAATCCGCACATCATCGACCTTCTCATTTCCAGTCCCACGGCAGGAGATTCTGTTTCCTCCCCCACGCCCACGGCGCTGGCTGCTGCACTGGACGTGATGAAGGAATTGGACGGCACCGGCCTTCTGGAGCATATCCGTGTGATCGATGTCGAAAAGGAATACGACATCACGCCTCTGGTATGACGACCGCTATGAGATCAAGCTCGGCGGCACGGATGAGCTGGCCTACAAGATCCGCTACCTGTGCTCCATCCTCGATCAGCTCAGCGAATTTCAGGCTGGAACTATCGATTTGACGCAGGCCACGCAGAAAAGGGCTACCTTCCAGCCAGCAGCCTGAACCGAGGGCATGCAAACCATAAAATCCGCATTTTTGCTGAATTTTTCCGCAAATTCTATTGACGCACATCCTTTTTCGAGATAGAATAAAGTCGACATAATGCAAAACGATGCAGTTGTGGGCTGTGAGATATACAGGAGGAAGACAAATGGCAGATACAGCAGATAAGGTAGTCAAGATCAAAGTCATTGGTGTCGGCGGCGCCGGCAACAATGTTATCAACCGCATGATCGCGTCCGATGTCAAGGGCGTTGAATTTGTCGCAGTCAATACGGATAAGCAGGACCTTGAAAAGTCCAAGTGCAAAAACAAAGTGCAGATCGGTGAAAAGCTGACCGGCGGCATGGGCGCAGGCTCTAAGCCGGATATCGGCCAGAAGTCCGCCGAGGAATCCAAAGCGCTCATTTCTCAGGTGCTCGAGGGCACCGACATGGTCTTCATCACCGCCGGTATGGGCGGCGGTACCAGGGAACAGGCGCTGCGCCGATTATTGCGCAGGTCGCGCACGACGCGGGTATCTTGACTGTCGCCGTCGTGACGAAGCCCTTCCGCTTTGAAGGTGCAAACCGTATGAAACAGGCCGAGGCCGGCATTGCCAACCTCACCGATAAGGTCGATTCCATGATTATCATCCCGAACGACCGCCTGAAATTCGTCACCGACCAGAAAATCACCTTCGCCAACGCATTCGGCATTGCCGACGATGTTCTAAAGCAGGCTGTCAGTTCCATCTCCGAACTCGTTGGCTACAGCGAGAACGTCATTATCAACCTCGACTTTGCCGACGTTTCCGCCATCATGCGCAACGCGGGTCAGGCACATATGGGTGTCGGTTCCGCTACAGGCCGCGACAAGGCCGAGCAGGCTGCGCAGGCTGCCGTCTCCAGTCCGCTGCTTGAGACGTCCATCAACGGTGCAACCGGTGTTCTCATCAACATTGCCGGTTCACGACCTTGGCCTCGACGACGTCGAGACAGCTGCCAACATCGTCATGGAAGCTGCCAACCCCGATGCGAACATCATCTTTGGCGCCGCGTTTGACGACGAACTTCAGGATGAGATGCGCGTGACCGTTATCGCCACTGGCTTTGCCGAGAAGCGTCAGTCGCCCGCAAAGCCCATCGGCGCATTCTCCGCTGCGCAGGAGAAGACCAGTGCCAGCAGAGCCAGGCACAGGAGGATATCGACGATATCGACGTGCTACCAAAAACGGTAGCACGCTACATTTTTGATTCGGGAGGTTCCGATGAAGGATTGTTCTCAGAATCTCGGCCCGCGGCTGCGGCATCTCAGCAACCGCATCACGCAGTACATGGATCAGCAGTTTCTTGCGCTCGACCTGACGTCGACGCAGTCATTTATCCTGCACCATCTTGTGCTGCATGAGGGTGAGCAGATCTACCCAAAGGACATTGAAAAGCGCTTCCACCTGACGCACCCGACCGTCTCCGGCGTGCTGCAGAGGCTGGAAGCAAAGGACTTTGTCGTGCTTGAGCCGGATCGGGCCGACCGGCGCTGCAAGCGTATCCGCCTAACCGAACGCGCACGGCAGTGTGATGCCGCCGTCGGGCAGGCATTCGAAACGCTTGAGCGCGTCATGTGCTCCGGCATGAGCAGTGAGGAGCAGCAGACGCTCCTGCGTCTTCTCGATCTGGCCGCAGACAATCTGCACGCCACACAGGAAATGGAGGTATCCGATCTATGATCAAACGTCTTTCTGCCTGCATCCGGGAATACAAAAAGCAGACCATTCTGACGCCGTGTGTATGGTGGGCGAGGTCGTCTGCGAATGCACCATTCCGCTGCTGACAGCCGATCTCATTAACTCTATCCAAAATGGCTGCGATCTGCAGACGATCCTGCTTTACGGCCTCAAGCTGTTCGTGATTGCGATGCTCTCGCTGGGCTTTGGCGCGCTTTCCGGCTGGTTCGCGGCGGAGGCTGCGGCGGGCTTTGCAAAAAACCTGCGCCATGATCTCTATTATCAGGTGCAGAGCTTTTCCTTCGCGAATATCGACCGCTTTTCCACGTCCTCGCTCGTCACGCGGCTGACGACGGATGTCACGAACATCCAGAACGCGTTCATGATGTGCATCCGTATCGCGGTGCGCGCGCCGATGATGCTGGTGTTCGCGGTGGTGATGTCCATCCGCGTGGGCAAGCAGCTTGCGTTTATTTTTGCGGGAACCGTCCCGATTCTCGGGCTTGCGCTGTTTTTCATGATCCGCAGCGCGCTGCCGCTGTTCAAGGCGGTCTTCAAGAAATACGACGCGCTCAACAACTCCGTGCAGGAAAACGTGCAGGGTATGCGCGTGGTCAAGAGCTTCGTGCGCGAGGACTATGAGACGCAGAAGTTCTCCGCCGCGTCCGATTCCGTCCGCGCGGACTTTTTGAAGGCGGAGAAAATTCTGGCCCTCAACAGCCCGGTCATGCAGTTCTGCGTGTATACGTCGATGATCCTGATCTCGTTTTTTGCCGCGAAGCTCATCGTCACCTCCGGCGGCACGTACCTCGGCGTCGGCAGCCTGACCAGCATGATCACCTATTCCATGCAGATCCTCATGAGCCTGATGATGCTTTCCACGATCTTCGTCATGCTCACCATGGCGCAGGCGTCCGGCAAGCGCATCTGCGAGGTGCTGGGCGAGACGAGCAGCCTGCATAACCCGGAAAACCCGGTTTACGAGGTTCCGAACGGCGCTGTCGATTTTGATCATGTGGAGTTCAAATATTCCGCCTCCGCGAAGCGCAGCGCGCTGTCCGATATCGACTTCCATGTGAAGTCCGGCCAGACCGTCGGTATCATCGGCGGTACCGGCTCGGCCAAGACGACGCTGGTGCAGCTCATCTGCCGGCTGTACGATGTGACGGACGGCAGCGTACGGGTCGGCGGGCGCGACGTGCGCGCATATGATCTCGAAACGCTCCGCAATCAGGTCGCGGTCGTGCTCCAGAAGAACGTGCTCTTCTCCGGCACGATCAAGGAAAACCTGCGCTGGGGCGATCCGAACGCGACGGATGCAGAGCTGCAGCGCGCCTGCGAGCTGGCCTGCGCGGATGAATTCATCCAGCAGATGCCGGACAAATACGACACCTATATCGAGCAGGGCGGCTCGAACGTCTCCGGCGGGCAGAAGCAGCGGCTGTGTATCGCGCGGGCGCTGCTGAAAAAGCCGAAGATTTTGATCCTCGACGACTCGACCTCTGCCGTCGATACGAAAACCGACGCGAAGATCCGCGCTGCGCTGCGCACCGAGATCCCGGAGACGACGAAGTTCATCATCGCCCAACGCATCTCTTCCATCCAGGATGCAGATCTGATTCTCGTTCTGGACGGCGGCGCGATCAACGGCATGGGCACGCATGAGACGCTTCTTTCCTCGAATCAGATCTATCAGGAAGTCTATTATTCCCAGAACAGAACGGGAGGTGCGGACAATGGCTAATCATCCCGGAAGAGCGCCCCGCGCGCCGATGATCGGTGCAAAGGCAGATCTCAAGCCGCTCGGCAGAGTGATCCGGATGCTGTTTCAGGATTACCCCGCCATGCTCATTGCAGTCATGGCCTGCATTATCATCAGCGCTGTGGTCGGCATTCTGCCGGCAATTTATATTGAGACCATCACGAGCTATATTGAAGACGGGTTGCGTCTCGGCTGGGACGGTGTGAGCGGAAAGATCCTGCATGCGCTCGCTACGATGGTCGGCATTTATCTGGCGGGCCTTGCCTGCACGGCCGTCTATACGCAGCTGATGGCGCACGTGACGCAGGGCTTCCTGCACAAGCTGCGCACGCGGATGTTTGCGGGGATGCAGAAGCTGCCCATCCGTTATTTCGACCAGAACAGCCGCGGCGACATCATGAGCTACTACACGAATGATATCGATACGCTTCGCCAGCTCGTTTCGCAGAGCCTGCCGCAGCTGTTTGCTGCGGGACTGACAGTTATCGGCCTGCTGCTGTTCATGTTCTATTTCTCCATCCCGCTGATGCTCATCGTCTTCCTCGGTATCTTCTGCATGACGAAGGTGACAAAGAACGTCGGCGGCAGATCGGCCAAATACTTCCTCAGCCAGCAGAAGTCCCTCGGCAAGGTCGAAGGTTATATCGAAGAGATGATGAACGGCCAGAAGGTCGTCAAGGTCTTCTGCCATGAGGAAGCGGCGGAACGTGACTTTGATGCCATCAACGAACAGCTGTTCAGCGATGCAAACCACGCCCAGCGCTACGCGAATATTTTCATGCCCATCATGGGCAACATCGGCAATATCCTCTATGTGCTCACGGCGTTCCTCGGCGGCGTTCTCATCTGCTCGGGCGGGAGCATACCGAACCTGTCCTTCCAGAACCTGTTTGAGACGGGCAGTATGCTTGCGCCGCTGAAAATCGCGGTTGTCGCATCGTTCCTTGGCATGACAAAGCAGTTTACCGGCAATGTCTCGCAGGTTTCCCAGCAGATCAACGCCATCGTTATGGCAGCTGCAGGTGCAAGCCGCGTCTTTGAACTCATCGACCAGAAGCCCGAGGAGGACAACGGCCATGTCACGCTGATCCGTGCGTCGGAAGCGGCGGACGGTACGCTGACAGAAAGCGCTGTGCGCACCGGCGTCTGGGCATGGAAGTGCCCGCAGGAGAACGGCAGTACGAAACTGGTAAAGCTGTGCGGTGACGTCCGCTTCTTTGACGTGGACTTTGCCTATGACCCCGAAAAGCCGGTCCTGCACGACATCACGCTCTATGCCAAGCCCGGACAGAAGCTGGCCTTCGTCGGTGCAACGGGCGCAGGCAAGACTACGATCACGAACCTCATCAACCGCTTCTATGATCTTGCCGACGGCAAGATTCGCTATGATGGCATCAACATCAACCATATCAAAAAGGCCGATCTGCGCCACTCACTCGGTATTGTGCTGCAGGACGTGAACCTCTTTACCGGCACGGTCATGGACAATATCCGCTACGGCAAGCTCGACGCAACGGACGAGGAATGCATTGCCGCGGCGAAGCTCGCCAACGCGCACGATTTCATCACGCGTCTGCCGGACGGCTATAACACCATGCTTCCGGCCAACGGCGCGAACCTCTCGCAGGGTCAGCGGCAGCTGCTGTCCATCGCCCGCGCGGCAGTCGCCGACCCGCCCGTCATGATCCTTGACGAAGCGACCAGCTCCATCGACACGCGCACAGAGCTTCTGGTGCAGCGCGGTATGGATGCACTGATGAAGGGCCGCACGGTCTTCGTCATTGCCCACCGCCTGTCAACGGTGCAGAACTCCGACGCGATCATGGTGCTCGACCACGGCCGCATCATCGAGCGCGGCACGCACGACGACCTCATCGCCCAGAAGGGCACCTACTACCAGCTCTACACCGGCGCATTTGAGCTTGAATAAACCAGAACAGCCACGCCCACACCGGACGTGGCTGTTTTGATACAAAAGGTTGGTAGGGGCGGGGCTCTGCTCCGCCCGGCAGGACAGTTGTTCTATAGAAATTTTCGGCGAATCCGGGTTTTTGCGGGAATTTCGGCAATTGCAGAGTGCTATTTTTTATCTAAGAAACAATAATAATGTGGGCAACGGTACAAACCGCAATGACCAGACAGATGCGGCATGTGCAGAAGGCGGCCTTTCCCATCGGGCAGAGCCTCGTTGGGAAGAATCCAAACATCGCGCATTGGGTTCCGACGGAATATTGGCTGTTATCCTCCGTTTTTATCCTACTCTACCCGCCTGAATTCTCCCTGCGAGAACATCCGCTCAAACCCAAGCGACAGGTACAGATGATACGAAACCGGGTTCTTCCGGTCGACGTTCAGCGTCGCGCGCTTCCCGGACGCCAAAATCTCGTTTTTTGCGCTGTTGACCACCTTGCGCGCATAGCCCCTTCCGCGGTATTCGTCCCGTGTGTAGACAAGCACGAGCCGCAGATCATCTCCTGTGTAGCCGGTGCAATGCGCGCCATGCTGACGATCTTTCCGTCGGCACGGATGATCCGGAACGAATCCAGAACCTTCCGGAACGACTCCTTTTCCGGCTTGTCGAGCAGCCCGCAGTCGGCCACGAACCGCTGCGCGCAGTCAAAAATTTCGTCCAGATCGTCCTCCCGCGCCGTCTCGACCTCCGGCGCGGACGGCTCGGTGACGCTCCGCGCCTCCATGAAGTCCATGGCCAGCGCCTCCTCATAGCACCGTCCATACGACTGCATTTCCTGCATCAGCACATAGCCAAGTTCTGACGCGCAGAGATAATTTTTGATCTCATAGTCACTGTCAAACAGGAACCGCAGCAGCTCCGGTGCACAGGCTTCCTCGCCGAACAGCAGCAGATTGTACGGCTCGACCTTCAGAGCCAGCAGCCGCTTGTCTCCCTGTTCGCAGCGGAGCGCATAATTGATTTTGCCAGCCTCCTGCAAAAGCGGAGCGTCGAGCGTAAAAAACGTGGAGAGATAGGGATTTTTCTGCAAGTACGTCTGATTGTCCTGCAAAAACTCTGCTCCGGTCTTGTAAGAAACGATCATATTCATACCTCCATAGTGAAACGGCACGCCGCAGAGGGCGTGCCATTTTTGCTTATTCGTCAAGCTCTTTCAGAATCTGCCGCACCTGTTCCGGCGTGTAATCATAGATTCTGTCGCAGAACTGGCAGTCGATGTGAATGTCCTTGCCGTCGTCAACAATAGATTGCAGTTCCTTGCGGCCCAAACTGATAAGCGTCCGCGTCACGCGGTCGCGTGAGCAATAGCAGCGGTATTCGACCGGCTGCGTTTCGAGGATTTCCAGATCAAATCCGTGCAGCACAGTCTCCAGCACGACCTGTCCGTCCATGCCTGCCGCCAGCAACCGGCTGACCGCGCCTGCGTTCTGAATGCCTGCCTCGATCTTATCAATGATATCGTCCGGCGCGCCGGGCAGCAGCTGGATGATATAGCCGCCCGCCGCCGTGACGGACTGGTCCTTCCCGACCAGAACGCCGAGCGCACAGGCCGTGGGGATCTGCTCGCTCTGGGCAAAATACGACGTGATATCCTCGGCGATCTCGCCGGAGACAAGGTCAATCGTGCCGATATACGGCTCCTTCATGCGAAGATCCCGGATCACGGTGAGTGTTCCGTCCGTGCCGACAGCCGCGCCGACGTCCAGCTTGCCGGGTGCCTTTACCAACATGGAGATCTGCGGGTTCTCGACCCAGCCACGCACATTGCCCTCTGCATCCGACACGGCAAGCAGCCGGCCTAGCGGCCCGCTTCCCTTGAGCTGGAGCGTGATGGAACCGTCGTCGACCTTCTGCATATTACCCATCATGGAGGCCGCCGTGAGAAGCCGCCCGAGTGCCGCTGTTGCGGTGGGAAGCGTTTTATGGATCTGACGTGCGCGCTCGACAATGCCGGTCGTGGTGACCGCGACGGCGTTGACAAAGCCGTCCTTCGTCATGGCGCGCACAAGTTCGTCTTTCATAGTCAGTCCTTCTTTGCGGAAAAATAAATACGCTGCTCATCCTGCTTTGGTGCGCGCAGCACGCGGTCGCCATATTGCCGGATGTGTGTGAAGCCCGCCTCTTCGAGCCACAGCGCAAGCTCGTCCGGCTCATAGGCATATTCGATATGCTCCTCAAACGAACGCGTCCAGTGCGCGCCGTCCAACCGGAAAATGTCCATGCCATAATAGCATAGCCGCTTTTTTGCGTCAAACTCTGTCCGCCAGACGCAGTAGGTGTCGTCCGTCTCGTCCAGAAATACCTGCCCGTCCAGACCGCGCAGCTTTGTGGGCGTGTTGATATCAAACACGAACAGCCCGCCGGACTTCAGCGCATTGTATACGCGCCGGAATGTCTTCCGGCAGTCGTCCGGACGCGTCAGATAGTTGAGGCTGTCCAGCGCGCAGATCACCGCGTCCACCGGCTCCGCCAGACGAAGGCTCTGCATCGGCTGACAGATAAAAACGGGCGGCTGCCCTCCGGCAGCTCCCGCGCCTTCCGCTCTGCCTCCGCCAGCATATCCTCCGACAGATCTGCGCCGATCACCCGGTATCCGCGCTCGGCCAGCAGCATGGACAATGAACCCGTGCCGCAGGCCAGATCCAGAACCAAATGCGGCTGCACTTGCTCCCGCGCGCACAGCCGCTCAAAAAAGGTCAGCGTCTTTTCGTATCGGATATCATAGGTCAGCTCGTCATAGCAGCCCGCAAGCGCTTCATATGCGCTCACACCTGCTGCTCCTTCTGCTTCTGCTCGTCTTCCTTCATGCGGTCGAAGATGATGCGGTACGCGCCCATGCCGTAGTTGAGACTGCGGTTGACGCGGCTGATGGTCGCGCTGGAAGCGCCGGTCTTTTCCAGAATGTCGTTATAGATCAGGCCGTCATTGAGAAGCTTCGCCAGCTCGAAGCGCTGCTCCATGGCCTTGAGCTCGGAAAACGTGCACAGGTCAGTAAAGAAATCGTAGCATTCCTCGACAGTCTGGAGCTTGAGAATGGCGCTGTAGAGCTGGCTGTCAGGATCAGAGTGTTTATTTCGATTGTTCAAGATAAAATATCTCCTTTATTAATAGTGGGGTTCAGGTCTAGTTATAGTAGCACTTTAACGCTTGAAAGTAAAGTGGTATTTTATAAATTCGTCGCTTTCCACGAAAAAAGTTGTCCGTTTCTGGGCAAAACAGAAGCAAATTTTGTCCTCGCCCGGCGCACAGACAATCAAAATCAAGAATCAACGCCAGATACTGCCAGCGAAGCGTCCCTCGCCGGAAAAGCTTCAGCAGCAGCGCCTGATTGTCCTGCCGAGTGCTCGACCTCTTTGCTGTACAGACTCACCACTTCAGTCAATTCCTGCACCGTTGCAGCATCTGCGCTAAGTTCGCGCAGGCAGAGCAGATGAAACACGCACTGCTCGACCCGCGCCAGATACTGCCGGTCGTTTACGGCCTTGAGTGCATAGCGGAATAGAAAATAGACCGTCAGATTTTCGTACTGGACGGAAAATGCGTCCCGGAAGGGAAGCGGGCGGCGTTTCCTGACTGACTGCAGCATCCAGCATAGCCCCGAAGCGGCGCGTCAGATGCTCCATGTTGTTGAGGACCATCCAACACGGGAAGAACCGTCCGTTTCTGCTGCGAAGCCGCGCCAGCCGGACAAGACTCCGATCCTGATACTGCTTTCCAAGGAACCGCCGCGCCAGCACCGGGACAAGCTCGTCCCGTCCCTCGTCCAGCAGCCGCTGCACCCGCCGTGCCAGCAGCAGAATGAGGGCCAGGCGATCTGCAACAGGCCGTGCGCGATCCTGCGCCAGCCGGATCGAAGCCGTCCGCGCGGCAAGCAGCGCCGGATATAATGCCGGGTCAAGCTCGTTCGGTATGACCGGGCCGCCGTCGTCTGTTTCCGTCAGCGTCAGCGGTGCATCGTGCTCCAGAAGAAGCCGCGCCGCTTCCGGGCAGGAAGCGGAGAGCGTCAACTCCGCTGTCTGGCCGTATTCCTCGGTAAAGCGCGGGTGCGTAAAGCAGGTGCGGCAGAGCATTTCCGCACCGTATGCGGCCTGAAGCGGACAGAGGCCGTCGTCACGCAGCAGAACGCAGTTCCCGCCCCGCTCCCGGAAGCGCGTCTCACCGTTCTCCGTCAGCATAGCCGCGCGCACCTGTTCGCCCAGCTCACCGGGCAGGGAAGCGTAGCGCGCGATGGCGTCGCAATCCAGAATGATCTGCCAATCCTTGCAGCAGGTATCCGGACATGCGCCCGCCAGACAGGAAAACTTGTTTACATAATCAAATTGCACATACTTCATAACGCACCCTCTTTTCCAGCGTCAGCCGACGCTTCGATGATATCAGCTTTTGCAACACACGTCAACTTGTCATTTGCGGACATTTGTGCTATACTGTCAAAAAATAACCAATCAAAGAGGCAATTCATGAAAAAACTCAAACGTACGTATATGCGCTGTGCGCTGACGGCGGCGCTTGTGCTGCTGGTCATGCTGGTAGCAGGTTCAATCTGGGACCTGCCGATCTCCAAATTTCTCTATCCCGGCCACGAGAGCTCCTTCGGCCAGTTCTTTGCCGCCTTCGGCGAGCTGCCGGCGTTTTCGCTTCTGGCCGGCTGCGGCGTTCTGCTGATCGTCCACCGCGCCAAGTTCCGCCCGGAACTGAACGTTGTCATTCTGGCCTTCGGCGTCTGCCTGACGCTTGCGAGCATATTCCTCTCCGTCCATGAGGCGACGGACAATGTGCCTGCCCTGCCTATGCCTGTCGCGCTGCTCGTGACGGTGTTTGTCGACGCGCTCACTGGCGGCTGCGCTGCTGTTCCTGACGCGCGAGTGCCAGACCAAGACGATCCTTCGTTTTGTCTGCACGGTGATCGTGGTCTGTGTCGGCATCATGCTGCTGATCAACATCATCAAGGTTCCCTGGGGCCGCGCCCGTATGCGTCTGATCTATTCCACGGGCAACGACACCTATTTCTCCAACTGGTGGCAGGCCGGCACGGCGCTCAAGAAAAAGCTCGTCGCCGACGGCGTTTCGTCGGATGACTTCCGTTCGTTCCCATCTGGCCACACGGCCTGCGCTGCCTGCTCCATGCTGCTGATCCTCCTGCCGACGCTCTACCGCCGTCTGCACGATAAGGAAAAGCTGTTCATGGCCCTCGGCGGTGTCTGGACGCTTGCTGTCGCGGTTTCCCGCCTGCGCATGGGCATGCACTTCCTGTCCGATGTGAGTGTCTCGTCCCTCCTGACCATTGCCCTGGGCGCAGTTGCCGTCTGGCTGTTCTACTTCAATAAGCCCTTCTTCAACAAAATCTGGGCCTTCGCCTCCGGCGATCCCAAACCAGCAAAGAAGCCGAGGACCCCGGAAGAACCGTAATATGTTCCGTTAAAGCAGCCGCAGCCGGTATGGGCGGGGCTCTGTGCTCCGCACGACGGAAAGCAGCTGCACCTTTGTGAATCTACGGCGAATCCGTATGTACGTCCAAACGTGGTTGTAGGGGCCGATGCCTACATCGGCCCGGCAGAATGCACTGTATTCACGGAGATCTACGGCGAATTCACAACTTCCCAATGGGCCGATGTGGGCATCGGCCCCTACAAGGGTTTCCACCCCACCAACAATTCAGAAAGAGCAGGAAACGCATATGCGAATGAGAAGAAGAAACAATCTGGCCCCGCGGATGGAGGCCTGCGAGTCTGTCTGGATCCATGACCCGGAGGCGCTGCGCGGCAACTGGCGCAGCCTGATGCCGGGCTGCCGGGAGCTTCGCGTTGAGGTCGGCTGCGGCAAGGGAAAATTCACTGTAGAGACCGCCGCGGCGGAGCCGGACGTGCTGCTCATCGCGATCGAGCGCGTGCCGGATGCACTGGTGCTTGCGATGGAGTCCGCGATCCGTATGGGCCTCAAAAACGTCTTTTTCGTCTCGCTCGACGCGGCGAATATCGACCAGTTTTTTGCGGACGACGAGATCGACCTGCTCTATATCAACTTCTGCGACCCGTGGCCGCGCAAGAAGAACGCTAAGCGCCGCCTGACGTACCACACTTTCCTCGAAAAATACAAGAAGGTGCTGAAGCTCGGCGGGCAGATCCACTTCAAGACCGACAACGCGAATCTGTTTGCCTGGTCGCTGCCGGAAATGGAAAGCTGCTTCCTCGAACTGCGGAATGTCACCGACGATCTGCACGCGAACGGCCCGGTCGGCATTATGACCGGCTATGAGGAAAAATTCTACGCGCTCGGCACGCCCATCCACCGTGCTGAGGCCGTCATCACGACCAAGCAGCCCCGCCCGGCAGAACCGGTGCAGAAATAACAAACGCGAACGGTGTGCTTGGGATCAAAGAACCTTATTCCATACGCGTACCATGCGCTCCCGGCAAGCATTTGCCGGGCATGGAAATGCCGGGGATAAGGAGGAATTGCTTATGAAAAAACGTTTTGTGGCGCTTCTGCTGTGCCTTGTCATGGTAGTTGGCCTGATTCCGGCGGCGATGGCCGCCGGTCCGGAAGGTGACCGGAATTACATCACATTCAAAGCGAACGATGGAAGCTACGGAAGTTCCAGTGAAAGACTGCAGCAACTCACAGAGAGTGACGTTGCAATTGGCTGGGTCACGCTCCGTGCGAATGACTTTAACAGAGATGGCTACACCTTCCTCGGCTGGAGCACCGAACCCAACGGCCAGAAGATCTATAACGACGGCCAGACTGTTTCCGTACCGAACTGTTCGGCGGACGCACCTACGCTGTTCTGTACGCTGTCTGGCAAAAGGACGGCGTGACGCCGCCCGTCGGCCCGTACACGGTGACCTACCGGCAGCTGACGGAGGTTTCTCTGACAGATCCCGACGTCGTTGACGCGAATGTCAGCGCCATGTACACGGTCAAGAGTTTCCCGCTGACGTGGAAGACGCCTGCAGGCAAGTCTTTTGTGGGCTGGACATCGAACGGCAGCAACGTCTATATGCCGGGCCAGAACATTGTCCTCGCCCAGAACACGACCCTGTACCCGGTCTACCGCGATACCGTCTCGACCTGTGAGATCACCTACAACGATGTGCGCGATCAGCAGGAATGGAAGGTCACGGTCAACGTAGGCGATTTTGTCTACATTGACCTGAACGGCGGCACCGAGGCCTATCTCGACAATGTCAAGATCACCGCTTCCGGCAGCTACACAGTCACGCGCTCCTGCACGCTGACGTTTGCCTACAAGGGAGCGCAGAAGTCTCTGGGCTGGGAGTATGATGCCCGGCAAGAACCCGCTTCACAGCCAGATGGACGGTTTCTAACGTCAAGGTCACATATTATGACTATGACTATGCGCGCGTCATGGAAGAGACGCTTACCTATGGCGGCACTGTGACCGTCGACCCGAACGGTGGCGCAGCCTATCTGGATTCCACATACGTGAACAGACAGACAGTGCTGAACGTGACAAAGAACGCGACGCTCTATGACGCGACCCGCACCGGCTACAAGTTCTACGGTTGGGATAAAACCTATGACCGCAACGGCCAGCCTGTCTTTACCGCCATGTGGACGAAGAACGGTCAGGCGGACACGTATGACATCTTCTACTATGACTTTGATGATGCCAAGAGCGAATATGCCCGCTTCTACGCGAATACGCCCATCGTCATCGATCCGAACGGCGGCACGGCCCGGCTGGATACCATGTCTTTTACAACGAAGCAGTCGTTCCGGATCAACCGGGATTACACGCTCTCCGATGCGGCCCGCACCGGCTATACGTTCTACGGCTGGGATCTGACAAAGTCCGGCGATACCTACACCTTTACCGCCATGTGGACAAAGAACGGCCTGTCGGAAACCTACGACGTCTACTACTATGACTACGACGACGCCAAGAGCAAGTATGCCCGCTTCTACATCGACACGCCCATCGTGATCGACCCGGCCGGCGGCTCAGCCCGGCTGAACAATATGCCGTTCGCAAACAAGCAGTCGTTCAAGATCGACAAGGACTACACACTCTCGGATGCAGCCCGCACCGGCTACACCTTCTATGGCTGGGATCTGACGAAGTCCGGCAATACCTACACCTTCACTGCCATGTGGACGAAGGCCACGAGCACCGTTCCGTACATGCTCAACGGCGAAGATCACTACGCCTATATCAAGGGTTATCCCAACGGCTCGTTCAAGCCCAACGCGACCATCACCCGCGCCGAGGCGGCTTCCATCTTCTACCGCCTCCTGACGGATTCGACCCGCAGACCTACTCCACCAGCTATAATACCTTCAAGGATGTTCCGGCCAAGGCGTGGTACAACACTGCCGTGTCCACCATGGCGAAGCTCGGCATCGTCAACGGTGGCGCTGACGGCTGTTTCCGCCCGAGCGACCCGATCACCCGCGCGGAGATTGCGGCCATGATCGCCCGCTGCGATGGCAATTCTTACGGAACGCCTACACGAACTTCTCCGACGTCAAGGGTCACTGGGCAGCGAGCTATATCGCCAGAGCCTATGAGCTTGGCTGGATCAACGGCTACGGCACGACCTATGAACCCGACAAGTACATCTCCCGCGCCGAAACAGTCGCCATCCTAAACCGCGTTTTGAATCGCGCGCCGCAGACCACCTCGGATCTGCTCAGCGGCCTGAACACCTTCAACGATGTCAGCGTCACGTCCTGGTACTATCTCGATGTCGAGGAGGCTGCCAACAGCCACACCTACACCAGAAAGACCAACGACTATGAGTATTGGGATAAGCTCATCTCTGACCCGAGCTGGCTGTAAGACCTAAATCCACAAGAGGGGCGGCACAAGCCGCCCCTCTGCGTGTCGAAAACATCTTTTCAGGCGAGTTTTTCAAACTTTAGGAAAGTTCGAAAAACTGGTTGATTGAACGCGAAGGGGGCTCTTTGCCCCCTTCACTCTTGCCCCTGCTGCTCTGCGTCCGACTGCGTTCCATCGGTTCTACGACTAAGGGGCGGCAGGAAAATGCTTACTTTTTTCGCTTCATCACCCAAGCGTTAAAACACCGTCACGATCTTCGCGTTCTCCCGGCTTCCGTACCGCCACACATCCAGCCGTCCTTCCGTCTTCGTGAAGCGCAGCGGCTGCGGAGGCACTGTGTCCAGCCGGTGCAGGACGGTCAGCTTCAGCTTGAGCGTCTCCGGGTGAATGGCCTTGATGTACACGCATACCGGCTGGCCGGGTTCCAGTGCATCGTCCCGTTCTGCCAGCCCGCACAGATTCGGTGTCAGCGCAATAAACACGCCATAATCCGTTTTTCCGCAGGCGATCCCCGTCACGGTCTGCCCCGCACGGAACCGCGCCGCGTTTTCCTGCCACGTTCCGAGCAGTTCCCGGAGCGTCAGCCCCACGCGCCGCCGCACCGGATCAAGCGACTGGATCAAAACGGGCAGCTGCTGCCCGACCCGCAGCAGCTCACGTGGATGCGTCAGCCGCGATACGCAGAGATTCCGCAATCCGAGCAGCCCGACCGCGCCGCAGCCAATATCACAGAACGCGCCGAACGGCGCAAGCCCTGTGACCACGGCGGGCAGGATGTCCCCGGGCCGTTTTCACGGAAGATCTGCTCCAGCGCTGCCTCCTGTGCGCTGCGCCGAGACAGGAGCGCCGTCCCATCCGGTGCGAAGCCCATGACAGTAAAACATACGGACCTTCCCACGCGCGACAGGATCGCGATATCCCGCGTTTCGCCGCCAAGAATGCCCCGCGCAGCCTCTGCACGCGGCATAACCCCTGCGCAGCAGCCGAGTGCGATATGCAGGTCATGCCGCTCGTCGCATTTGATCGCGGGCGCCTGCAAAATTTTCCGTTGCTGCATTGCCAGCAGCAGATCCTCTTTGGTATACCCCTCCGGCTGCGGGTACAGCCCCTCCGGTAGAAACTGATGCATAAGATCCCCCCAATTCCTGCTCCAATATATGCAGGCATGGGAAGGAAGGAGATAGAACCATGGACGTACAGGTCGGCGATATCCTCGTCATGAAGAAGGAGCACCCCTGCGGCACAAAGCAGTGGCTCGTACTGCGCAGCGGTATGGACTTCCGTCTGCGCTGCACCGGTTGCGGGCATGAGCTGATGCTGCCGCGCAGCAAGGCGGAAAAAAACATCCGCCAGATTCTGCGCGACGGGAAGCAGATCTGACATTACAAGGAAAACATGACGAACGATAGGCCGCAATTCCGCTTGGAATTGCGACCTCTTTTTTTGCTTCTGCGGCGTATGCTTTTGGAACACGGACAAACAGGGGGAATGCGGATGACAGTCTATGCAGACGAGGCTTTTTTGCTCAATGGTGCGGTGGATTATCTGCTGCTCATCTGCGCGGCAAAGCTTGGCGGCGGCCGGATCGCACGATTGCGCCTGCTGGCAGCGGCTCTGTTCGGCGGATTGTACGCGGCAGCGGCGCTGTTCGCCCCGCTGGGCGTTTTGCAGGGACTTCCGATGAAGCTGGTGAGTCTTGTTATCATGCTGCTGATCGCCTTCGGCGCAGGCCGGCAGACGCTCCGCACGGGCCTTCTGTTTCTGGCGGCAGTCTGCGCGTTTGCGGGTGCTGCGGTCTTAGCCGCGCAGCTGTTCGGGACAGGCGTTTTGGTTCTGCCGGGCGGCACGTTCTACGCGGTGAGTGTTCTGGGCCTCCTGCTGCTGGCAGGGCTTCTGTATATGCTCTGCTATACCATCTTTTCCTGCACGGCCCAGCATGGCGGTGAGATCCGGACCATGACGCTTCTGTATGGAGGAAATCGGGTCCCTGTCCGCGCGCTGCACGACACCGGCTGCACGCTCCGCGACCCTATGACCGGCGAACGCGTGCTCGTCGCAGAGGCTGATGCACTGCGGGCGCTTCTGCCGGATGTGTCTATCACGCCTGCCGCGCTCGCGGACCCGGCGGAACTGCTGCTGCGGCTGAAAACGCGCGATCCAGCGCTTCCGGCGCGGCTTTTAAGCTACAAATGCGTCGGCACACAGGCCGGACTCCTGTTGTGCCTGCGCTGTGAGATACAGGTCAAGCCGGGCGTTCGGAAGCGCTGCCTCGCGGCCTTTTCCCCGACGCCCGTTTCAGACGGAGGAAATTATGATGCGCTGATAGGAGGAACGATTGGATGAAATTAGAAGTCATTTTGCAGAAGCTGGGCCTTTTGCAGACGGGAAAGATCATGTACATCGGCGGCAGCGACGTGCTGCCCGCACCGCTGAAGCCGGAGCAGGAGCGGCAGGCCGTCGCCGCGCTGGAACAGGGCGACGAGGCAGCCAAGCAGCTGCTCATCGAGCATAATCTTCGCCTTGTCGTGTATATCGCGCGCCGGTTCGAAAACACCGGTGTCAATCTGGAGGACCTGATCTCCATCGGCACCATCGGGCTCATCAAAGCGGTCAATACCTTCCGGCCCGACCGGAATATCAAGCTTGCGACGTATTCGTCGCGCTGCATCGAAAACGAGATTCTGATGCACATCCGCAAGATTGCTAACCAGAAGACGGAGGTTTCGCTCGACGAACCGATCAATACCGACTGGGACGGCAACGAGCTGCTGCTGTCCGATGTGCTCGGCACAGACGGCGATATCGTTATGCGGCCGCTGGAGGACGACGTCGACCACCAGCTTCTTCGTCAGGCGCTCGGACGCCTCCCGGAACGGGAAAAGCAGATCGTCTCCATGCGCTTCGGCCTCGGCGGGCGGCAGGAGAAGACGCAGAAGGAGGTCGCGGATATCATGGGCATTTCGCAGTCGTATATTTCCAGGCTCGAAAAGCGCATCATGCTGCGCCTGCGCCGTGAGATTTCACGGCAGATCTACAGCTGAGAGGGACTTGCAAAACAGCCGCAAATGTGATATAAATTTATCGATACAATATATCGATATCAGCAAAGGAAGCGGTTTCATGGAGAAAGAAATATCCCGCGCGACGCTTAAGCGCCTGCCGACCTATCTTGCCTATCTGAAAGGCATGCCGGAGAGCAGCGGCGTCAATATCTCCGCCACGGCGCTTGCGGCGGGGCTTCATATGGGCGAGGTGCAGGTGCGCAAGGATCTTGCGCTCGTTTCCTCCGGCGGCCGCCCGAAGATCGGCTATAATCGTGCGGCTTTGGTTGCCGATATCGAACAGTTTTTGGGCTACGGCAACACAAACGATGCCGTTCTGATCGGCGCGGGCAAGCTTGGCCGTGCGCTGCTGGGCTATTCCGGCTTTGCGGAGTACGGCCTCAATATCGTCGCGGCGTTTGATGAAAACGACGCTATCATCGGCACCTCCAAGAGCGGCAAGCCCATCATGCACCTGTCGCGCCTCGGCGAGGTCTGCCGCCGCGACCAGATCAAGATCGGCATCATCACCGTCCCGGCAGAGCAGGCCCAAAGCGTCTGCGATCTGCTCATCAGCAACGGGATCCTCGCCATCTGGAATTTCGCCCCCAAGCACCTGAACGTGCCAGACCACATCCTCGTCCAGAACGAAAACATGGCTGCTTCCCTTCGCCCTGCTCTGCAAACACCTCAACGCGAACACTATATATGAAATGGCGAAATAGCCAGTCATCTCGATGGCTTCGGCAATTTTTATTCTCAAATTTCTTTGGTAACTCCATAGATGAAATCGCAGCTTGCAGAGGTTCAAACGGGATTTGAACCTCTGTTTTTCCATATTCAAGCGGATTTTCAGTGGCAGCGCCCTTTTTCAGAGGGCTGCGGCGGCTGAGATTCAGGAGTAAATCGAAGAAAAATCTTTCACAAAGTTATGGGCGCTGGATTGTTGGTTTTGACGAACCAATGTCCAGTGCTTTTTTGCGCTCAAAAAGGGCACTGAGATTGGAGGAGGTTGAAATGAGCGAAGAAAACGCACCGCAGAATGAAAGATTTCTACAAGAGGTAGAACAGAAGCTCCTGCACAGGGAGCTGGATGCAAAGCTGCTGGACGACGGTCTAACCCACATCAGATGGAATGAGAAACCGCTCTGCTCGGTTGACAGAGATGGCATTGTCCGCTTCAGACCAGCAGATATCACAGGGCCGGAAGTAGATCGGCAGCTTCGGACGGTAATACAGGCGGCTGGACAGGTCAAGGAGTATATGCGGATCTTTGAACGTGCACCCGCGCTGAAAGCAATTGGCCTGGAGGAAAGCTACAAAGTCCTTGCAGATTTCGGTGACGCAGTGCTGGCTGGGCAGTTCGGCAAAAAGGGCGCTCGGTTCGTGACGTGGGAATGGGACTTTGACCGGCAGGGCGTCCACGCCGGGCATTATTTCATGGAAAACTACGAAGCGGCAAAGCAGGACTTCGCTGTCCGCGCCGGTCTGGTGGAGAGACAGCGCCTCTTTTCAGACGAGCAGCTTGCCGTGATCCGGAATGCGTGTGCGTTTGCGCTGGAGGATGACGCGACGCTCTCGTATGCCGAAGAAAAGCAGCTCCAAAGTGTGCAGGAGCAAATCGAACTTCTTTTGCCGCAGCAGACGCAGGAGCAGCGCCCAACAATGGAACAGACAATGTAATATTTGCAAAGAGCCGAGATTTCGTTTGGAAGTCTCGGCTTTTTTGCGTTCAAGGAGGAACTTTATGAAACACAGGCAAGAAGAATATTGGCGGCCGCGTTTCCACGCGCCGCCGCTGCGGTCGCACCCAGACCCGCCGCCAACGATACAGTGCAGCTGGTATCCGCACGAGGGGCAGTGCCCGTATATGCGCCTGGCTCTGATTTGCTGGCGCAGCAATGGTGAGTGTACCTTCACGGATATGCAGAAAATCGAAAAGCGAGGTGAAAAACGTGTTTGAAGCAACGCTCAAAAACAGGATCAGCGCACATTTCGCGCCGGTCACGATCACGTTCCCAATTCCCGAAGATCAATATGAACAGGCAATTCTGGCGCTGGAAAAAAGCCAGATCGGCGATGCCAGAGTGCAGGACTGCCGGATTGACAATGTTCACGCACCAAACTGCCCTGCTCTGCTCAGAATGACAAACACGATGGCAAACGTGGATGAGCCGGATTGGCTCGGAGAGCAATTGGAGAGCTTCGACCGATATGAACTGCTGCAATTTAATGCAGCGGTGGAGCGATTCGGATTATCCGCAGCGGATGAGCTAATCGATCTTTCTTTCTGCGCCAGAGATGTGACGGTCGTTTCAGATTTTAATGATTTGGAGCTGGTTGGGAAACGGCACTATCTGACTGTCCACGGTGCCTGTGATTCGGAAGAACTGGAGAATCTGGATGGAAAGGAGACGGCTTTGGCGTTGATCTCCGGGCAGCCGGGCTATGTGACACAGTATGGTGTTGTGTATGACAACAGCATCAAGCTGGAGCAAGCATATGACCGCAAGCATCTGCCTCCGATCTGGATGGCGGAAAACTGCATCCTGGAGCTGAAAATCCGAGTCACAGGTAAAGATGATCCAAAGAAGCAGGAGTGGGTGCAACTTCCAACAAGCCAAATCAAGCTGGAACGCGCGATGCTTCGTGCCGGGATCGCCTCTTGCGGTGAAATGCAGATGCTGTTTTCAGGTAGTCGGTTTCCGGATGCGGTTGATTGCGCTTTGGATTTTGAACAGGAATCGCTCTTTGAACTGAACCGGCTGTGCCGTGCGTGTTCAAATTTCAAGGAACAGGATTTCGTGAAGCTCGGCGCGGTCTGCCAGATGGCGAAACCGACGTGCGCAGCCAATATCCGCCAGCTGGCAGAAAACCTCGATCAATTTGATTTCGCACCAAATGTCCACACGCCGGAGGAACTCGGAAAGTACATGATTCAGCAGTCCGGTCATTACGAATATGACGAGAACCTTGAAGATTTCTATAACTATGGTGATTACGGCGTGAGCCGAATGCTTCGGGAAAACGGCGTATTTGTCGATCGCGGCTATGTTTCCTATCATGGAACACTGACGCTGGAGGAACTGATGCGGGACGATCCGGCAGAGAAGTATCAGCAGGAGCAGGAAGCAAAAATGGAGGGCATGGCATGGTGACGCTGTTTTTAAGGCAGGGTGAAAACGGGAAGCAGGTACTTCTCTCCTTTCCTGCAACGACACCGGCAGAAAAAGCGGACGTGGCCGCAACGGTGGAAAGCTTGAAATCTATGTCCAAAACGGTCACCATTCAGGGTGCGGCAAGCGAGGTCATGAATTTAGGCCTGTATCTGAGCGGCGTAGATCTTGCCGCAGAGGGCGAGCTGGAACGCATCAATCAGCTTGCCGAGCGGCTGGAGCGTATGTCGGAGGTCGACTGTGACAAATTCGCGGGGATGCTGGATGCAAACAGATCTCCGGCACAAGGGATATTTTACGGCTGACCGAGCATTTAGACGATTACGTCATTCTGCCCGGATGCAGCAGTGCGCAGTCCATCGGAAAGTATCTGATGGATTGCGGTGTTGCGCCGACGTTAAAACAGCTATGCAATGCAGTTGACTATGAAACGGTCGGTCAACTGTTTCTGGATGCGCACAGCGGCGCAGCGTGCAGCCGAGGATATGTTGTGCGAAATGAATGAACTTGCCGCAGGCAGTTCTGGATGATCTGCATATGCCGAAGCAAACACAAGAAATGACGTTATAGAATGGAGGATTGGTCATGAAAAAAGCAATTGTAATCACACTTGGCGTGATCATTGGCGTGACCGGTGTTCTTGCCATCTGCGCACATCTGGCAGATGCCGCAAGGCTGGCGTTGTATGTGCCGGAGGATGAAGATGACGAAGACATCTACTGACGCGCAAATTGTTGGAAGTGTCAGCTTTATCAACGGCGATGCACAGCAGTTCACAGATGCCAAAGAATATCTGGACTGCATCCGCGAGGAACTGCCGCATGAGGCGACAACAGGATTCCGATTCCGCACAATCACGCAGGCCCCAGCCGTTCCGAAGGTAGATGATATTGTGTTCGATTTTTATGGCGAAGAAAACCTGTGCAGCGAAGAAGATTATAATTTAGCCCCATCCGATGAAATACAGATGGGCGGGATGTAAAAGGAGGAACGAAAATGGAATTTCAGGTGATCAAACGGAACGGCAATGCCGTCATCCCGGAGGGGATGTTCAAACTCTGCGGGATGGAGGATGCAAAGCTAATTTCTATGGTGCAGCTCAATGGCGGCATTCTGCTTATGCCGGAGAGTGTGAGCACCTATCAGCTGCTCATGCTCATCGATGCGTTGAACGAGCAAGCATGCGAGTTTCTGGAGGCAGTCGCCGCAGAGTGCGGCCCGGCAGAGGCAGAACACCGGGACATGACGCTGGACGAGGTGCTCCGAGAGTTTACGGTTTCCGTGCCGGACTGGGCGCGAGAAAAGGCTGGGATCACGGCAGACACCAAACTGGATTGCGAGGCCAGCGAGGATGCTGGCGTGATTGCCGTCTATCCGGCATCGTACAGGCATGATCTGACGGATGTGCCGCGCTCGATCCTGCAATGCCTGCTGGCCTCTGGCCACAGCCTGTATGCACTGAACGATATTCTGACTGCAGAAAGCGAGAACAGTGATGCAGAGTAAAATCCCGGTTTATCCCTACAACGCCAAAACCGCACAGGAGCGCGGCGAGATTGAAAAATGGCGCGAAAGCTTCCGGGAAACTGCGCCTGCGCGGGCGGGATCGATATCCTCATTCGGGAAAATTTCGACGGGATGCACTTGAAGGACGGCACAGTGGAAAAAATCGTCGAGCTGTACGGCTACAAGCGCACGGAACACGTTTTGCGAATACCGTGCAGGAGCGGCGCGGAGATGGACGCTTCCGTCCGGACAACCGAACTTGGGCGGAAAGCCATTACATTCCGGAGGATGAAATGCATAATTACTGCTTCGCAGCCCGAAGTCATTCTGCCATTCTGGACGGCTTCGTTTCAAACTACAGAAAGCTCGTCATGGATCTTGGAATGTTCGACCAGAAGCAGTGCGAACCGGATTCGCGCGAACTGGATTACACCGGCAGGGTGCTTGTTCTCTCGCCCAAATACCCTGAAAGAAGAATACTGGTCACCTGAGAATCAGCTCTGGCTGGCGCAGAGTGGCTTTGGGTGCAGCCCGACTGCACGCGGCCGCTCCATTCTTTGCACCTGCCTCGGTGATGGAGAGCAGACGCGCTGGAATCGGAATGATTTTATTGGGGTTCTGAAAGACGAATATCTGCCGGATTGGGCAAAGGAGAGACTCAAGCAGTATCAGCGTCCGGAGCAGGAGGAAAAACAGGAAATGAAGCTGGGAGGGATGTAAATTTGGACAGAAAAATGGTAAAATTCATCAGGAGCAGTATCCACCCGGCACACGAATCCGGCTCAATTCCATGCATGACCCGTATGCGCCGGTTGCCCCCGGCACAGAGGGCGTTGTGGATTTGGTGGACGATGCCGGACAGCTTCACATGAAGTGGGACAACGGCAGACGCTTTGGCAATTATTCCCGGCGAGGACAGTTTCACAGTGCTGCCGCCCAAGCTGGAAACGCTGAAGCTCTATATGCCCTTGACCGCCGAATTTTATGAACCGAACGAATACGGAGATCTCGACGAAAATGGCGTTACATTAGAGGGCGAAGAACTGCGTGGGTATGAATCGCAGATCGCAGCGGCGCTGAAAAAATACCGAATGCCGGAGGAAGCGGAGCGCGGCGTTATGCACTGGTATGACGAAGTGGACAGCGTCAATCGTAAGGTTCATTCGGCTGTTTTCACTGTGGAAGAACGGAATGGTCAGCTCTGGGGCGTAGCGGAATGCCGCGTGGCGGGCGAATTGACCGGCGCAGAACTGGAGACCCTGAAAAGGTACCTCGAGGGGCAGGCCGCTGACGGCTGGGGCGAGGGCTTCGAACAGCGGAGATTCGCGTGAATGGCAGAAGCGAGCTGTATGTCCACCTCTGGAACTCGGATGCGTGGAGCATTCAGACCGAACAGGAGCGATTTGAACAGGAACAGACGGGAGGAATGACCCTTGCGCAAAGTATGTGAGGTCTATCTCGTAAGCAGCAGCGCCACCGATGAACGCGGCGTGGAGCTGACGTTCCCTGTCAGCCAGTACGAGATGATGGACGCATTTGAGCAGATTCACACGAAGTCTCCTGGTGATGTCTACTGGCAGGTGGATGAATTCTACTGCTTTGACTATCTTGCCCCGCATCTGGACGAGGGTATGTCCATCTTCGAGTTCAATTCTCTGACCGAGCAGCTCAGTAAGCTGGATAGCTATCAGGAAACGGCGCTGGAAGGACTCTTGCAAATGCAGGCCGAGAAGCATATGCAGGAAAACAGCGGAATCATTACCGTACCGGAGCTGATGATGCTGGCTGGCTCCAACGTGAATCGTTGTCATGTGCTTGCAGATATCCATACGGACGAAGATCTCGGAAAATTCTATGTAGAAAACGGCTTTCGGGAGGATCTGGATACCCTGCCGGACAGCGCCTATGCCCTCCTGGATTACGCCAAAATCGGCAAACAGATGCGCGAGGACGAATCCGGTGTGTTCACCCCGCACGGCTACGTTGTCCGCACGGAGGAATTGCAGCCGCTGCCAGACTACGAACCACAGCGGGACATCAATTACATGATCCGCCTGACGCTTATGAACCACGAGAATGAGCAGAGAACAGCCGTTCTGGACTTGCCTGCAACAGAACAGCGGTTGCTGGAGGTGCAGGAAGAACTCGACGCACCGGAGTGGTATGACGCACAGTTCACCGGCTGCGATGCCATCGCGCCGCAGCTGAATACCCTGCTGACCGATGTGGAAGACCTTCCAAGGATCAACGAACTGGCGCAGTCCCTTCAGGAATTGAAGGCGGGCGGACAGCTTACAAAATTCAAAGCTGTGGTCAGTGCGACAAAGTGTGAGACGCTGGATGATGTCTTTGACCGCCTTGAAAAACTGCCGCAATACTGCTTCGAGACAAAAATCCGCGACAAGGACGCACTGGTGCGTGACGAGCTGGAATTCGTTCTCGGCGGCAAGGATGCAGACCTGATTTACAAGCATCTGAACTGCGAAGCCTACGCAGAAGATGTCCTCAAGCAGTACGGCGCAGAGATCACACCCTACGGCATGGTCAACCGCGCGGACTTCGGTCCACTGCACGAGCCGATCCCGGAACAGCAGCAGGAACAGACGCAGGAGCCGCAGATGGGAATGTAAAAAGCGCCTGCCGAAGCAGACGCTCGTCTTATTTCCGTATTTCCATCAGCCGTTCCACCGGAACGCCGAGAACCTCCGACACATCCAGAAGCAGACCGACTGTTGGCTTGCAGACGGCAGTCTCCACGCGCTGCAAATGATTGCGCGAATAGCCCGCCATCTCGGAAAGCTGATCCTGCGTCAGCCCCTGCTCCTTGCGGTATCGCATGATATTCAACCCGATCTGGATGTAATCCTTGTAGTGCTTATCCATGACGCACCTCCCTGCTGCTTCTATTTTACGAGAGATGCCTATAGTATTCGTCGATACATTCTGCGCAAATGCACAGACTATGTTGTATTTTGGAGAAATTCATGGTAAAATACCACACAAGACGAGTATATGCTGAAACTGTGTGGTGAAAGAGCATGATGAGCAACGAATTTGAAAAGGAGCTGGACGCTTTTCTGGAGGGAGGCGAGGCGGACGAAGCGTACCAGGCGCTCTATGACGTTATCCGCGCTGCGTTTCTTGCCGGATGGCGCTCGGCGGGCGGTGATCCGCCGCAGGAGCAGAAACTTTTTGAACTAATTCCGGGCGGTAAACCGCTCGAACCATCTGAATAACGAAATTGACAGAAGGGCCGTTTTCCCGGTAAGGAAAGCCGCCCTTCTTTTTGCACTCTTTTCCGGGAACACGGCCCGGAAAGGACTTTTATGAACGATGAAGAACTGCGCGACTATCTGAAACGCTTCTGCTTTGGACGCGAACATCTCATTTGCAGCCGCGACCTTGTGCGGCAGAAGAACCTCCGCGAGAGCGACCTGCGGAAAAAGGTCAACCGTCTGCGGCGCAAAGCCGTTCCCATTGCCAGCAGCCGTGAGGGATACTTCTACGCCAGCAACGCCGCCGAGCTGTACTCCACCATCCGACAGCTCAAGGAAATGCGCGCCGGTCTGGACGCGGCGATCTGCGGCTTGGAGCAGGCAATGGAAAAATTCGCGGAGAATCCGGATGGGGGTGGCCGGGATCGCTAGACCGTTTATTCCGTGGATCGGCAGCAAGAAAAAGCTGATCCCTTACATCTGGCAGGTGTTCCCGCCAAGCCCGAAGCTGTACTTGGAGCCGTTCGGCGGGGGCGGCGCACTTTTGCTCGGTATGCAGCCGAAAGTCAGCCGCATGGACATTTACAACGATTTCAACTGCGACCTTGTAAATCTTTTCCTGTGTGCGCGTGAATGCACCATTCAGCTGGTGCAGGAACTGAAATTTATCCCGTTCCATTCGAGAGCCGAGTTTGATCTCCTGAAAGAATTTATGAAACATAAGGATCTCCTGCAGCAGCGCATTGCAGACGAACGAAACGCTGTGATGGAGTGCTTTGACGGCGAGGAACGGGAAGAACTTCTGGAGATTCTGCGGGAGAGAAGCTGCCTGTTCGATGTCCAGCGGGCGGCAGCGTATTACAAGGTCTGCCGCGGCAGTTTCAGCGGCACGACTACGTCCTTCGGGGTCAAGCCGAACAACATGACGAATTTCCTGTATCTCTTTGACGATGCGTCCAAGCGGCTGCAAGATGTCGTTATTGAAAACAAGGACTGTCTGGACATCATCCGCGAACGCGACAGCCCCGACAGCCTGATCTACTGTGATCCGCCGTATTTTGACGCCGAGAGTTTATATGCCGTCGACTTCCCGATGGAAAAACACGAAGAACTGCACTGGATTCTCTCGCAATGCAGAGGATACATTGTCGTGTCGTACAATGACTGCCCGTTCATCCGCAGTCTGTACGGCGATTTTTTTTATCCTCGCGTTTCGGACGCAATAATCCCCTCTCGCAGAAAGGCTGGTGCAACCTACGGCGAACTCATTATCACAAACTACGATCCGCGCCCATACATACAGCCGCAGTTCAGTATGTTCCCGGCGGAGATCGAAAACGGTGATCTCGTGCTGGTGCATGAACCGGCCTGCGGGTCACTGCGGGAAATTTATCTCAGAGGAAGGAACGAACATGAAACAGACAAAAACGATGCTCCGGCTGGAGCTGGAGGTGAAGCCGGAAATGGCTGCGAAATGTCACTTGGCAGCAATGGCCCAATGACGGCGATGGCAACCGGCAGGCGCAGTATCCTCTTGACCAGCCGCCAGATGAGCGCAGCAGCGGTGCTTGACACGCTGACGATGCTGAAGGGTGCGCAGGAAGCACTGCTGGCCGCTTTGGAGCAGGCGTGCGGAAGCTGCGACTCGCTCTGCGAGGACTATGCGCACATGCGACGAAAATGCAGAAGCTGTCCTGCAAACCGTCCCTGCGGAGCTTCTTCAGAAGCTCCGCGAACGCGGCCTTTGTATGCGCCAGCTTGCGCGGCACTTGAGGAAAGGAGATGCCGTCTATGGAAGATAAACAGAACTTAACAGAGCAGCAGAAAATTCTGCTTTCCAAACTGGAAACATTGCGCGCGGAGATGCACCGTTCGGTGGACGCGCGTGTGGACAGGAGCATCCAGCGCATCCTGACCAGCAGCGTTTTGGAAGAATCGCCAACGTTTCCCCTGCACACAGATCCGTCCGTATTCAAGGGCAAAAAACCGGAAGCCGTCCTGTTTCCGAACGGCCAGAGCGTCAGGACACCGACATGGAAAGCGGCGGTGCTTGCCATTATGCAGGACTGCAATGCAGACCCGGCGATGCACACATACCTCATGGAACTGCGCGGCAAGGTTATGGGCAGGCAGCGCACCATTCTCGCGGCCTCCCCGGAGAAGATGCACGCGCCGCTGGAAATTGACAAGGAACTCTATATGGAGAGCTACTATGACACTGCTTCGCTTTTGTATGTGCTGAAAAACCGTGTGCTGGATGAAGTTGGCTATAACTATTCAGGCATTCGCGTCCAGCTCCGGCAGGAGCAGGAAGAAGCACAGAAGCAGTCACCCCGCATGGATGAAATGACACTTTGACAGGAGGAACAGACATGGACGCATCGAATATGGACGTCACGATTGACCACATTGCAAAGTACGGTGGGAAGCTCAAAGCCTTCGCTACTGTAACCTTTGACGGAATGTTCCGGGTACACGGTATCCGGCTGGCAGAGTCAAAACAGGGTCTGAACATTTTCATGCCGCAGCGGACGTTTGAGAAAAACGGTAAGACGCAGTATGCGGATGTGTTTCACCCCATCACAGCCGGGGCGCGCAACGCGCTCAAGGAAGCAGTCATCGACGCTTATAAAAAGGCGACTGAAATAAAAAGAAGGAGGACACAATGAGATACCGCGCACATTGTCTGCGCCCGCCCTGAAGGTGGGCGCATTTTTCAGGGGCAGACGGCTCTGTCCACTGGAAAGGAGGCTTGACCTCATGACCAAACATCCATCATACCGGGCGCGCGACCAGCCGCAGAACGGCTCCGCGTCCCAAGACAGAAAGGAAATTGTTATGCACAAATTTGAAAAACGGGACGCAAAGTCAAGAACCCTCGTCATCCTCGCCGTTGTCGGCCTTGCCGCTGCGCTCACGCTCGGCATTTTCACTGCTGTTCGGTTGCTCCGCAAGCCTCCTGCATCCAAAGATGATCCCAAAACGGGCATCGTCTATGACGATGCAGCCGTCGAGGGCGGCTGGGACAACCTCTCGCCCGAGGAAATTGCGGAAAAGCTCAACGAGAAAGTGGCGGAGGGCATGATCAACATTTCCATGAACACCGCACCGTACTTTGAAAATGGTGCGGCAGACGGAAACCTTATGATCGTGAACGAGTCCATTAACAACTATCCGCAAAAAGTGCAGGTCATCCGCAATGACACCGGCGAACAGATCTACGAATCCGGCGCGATTGCTGTTGGCAGCAAGATCGAGCACGCAAAGCTCAATACTGCGCTCCCTGCCGGTACTTATGAATGTACCGCGTATTTTCACAATTTGAACCCGGAAACCGGCGAAATCATCGGCACGGCCGGGGCAATCATCAACATTACCATTAAAAATTAAGTTTTCAAAACAACAAAGGAGTAAAAACCATGAAAAACTTTAAGAAAATCGTCTCTCTCGTTCTCGCTGTCTGCCTGATGGCAAGTCTCGCAATCGGCGCTTCTGCCGCCAACACGGTTGACGCTTCGGGCGGCACTGGCACTTCGTCCGTCACGCTTTCGTCTACTGCGGATGGCAGCATCGGCGGCGATCCCGCTGCCACCAAAATGTCCGTGACCGTTCCGACCGTCCTGCCCATCGCTGTTGGCACGGACGGCACGGTCAGCACTGCCACCGACGCGAAGATCGTCAACAATTCCTTCGGCGCAGTCAAGGTCAATTCCGTGAGCATCGAAGCCGCGCAGGGCTGGTCGCTGGCTGCGTTCGGTGACAAGGCCACCCTTGCGCACGAAAAGGTCAACTCCAACAAGTTCGGTTTCCAGATTTCGCTCGGCAACGGCGGAAAGAAGCTGACCGACAGCAAGAACGCCAGCAAGCAGACGCTCCTGACTGACGCCATTGAGGGCTGCTTCATGTTCGGTGTGGGCGATACCTCTGCGAACAGCATCGGCATTGCCTATGACGCCATTGTTACGCCCGTCAGTGAAGCCGTAACCAACACTGCCATTGCAAGCGTCCTGTTCATCATCGCTTGGGATGCAGTCTAATCTACTCGCTATTGCAAAGGGGAACGCTTGCGCGTTCCCCTTACTTTATGAAATGGAGGACTTCTAATGAAATATAAACGAATCCTCGCAATGCTTCTCGCTGTCGCATCGTGCCTGTCTTTGGCAGTTTCCGCGTCGGCGGAAAACTCGGCCACCCGACAAGGCTACGGATTTTAAGGACTATGACCGCAAAAGCATGGTACGCTGAAGCGGTCAGCGCCGCCGTGGACAACGGACTGTTGTACGGCAAATCCAGCACGATCATCGACCCGAATGGCGCGATGACCCGTGCAGAAATGGCCGCAATCATCAACAGGTCTTTCGGCTGCTATAAAACGGCAGATATTTCGCAGTACAAGGACGTGTCCAAGGACAAGTGGTATTACTAAGGATATTGCACTCGCTGCGCAGATGGGTACTTACAACGGTCGGTCTCTTCGTCCATGGCTCCAGATGCGCCAACCTCGCGCCAGGACGCAATGACCGTTGTGGCAAGAGCGCCGGAACTGGACTATGACGCATACGCAAAAACAGACCTGACCGCATTCTCCGACCGCGGCAAAATTTCCGATTGGGCGCTGCCCTATGTGCGCGCGATGGTCGGTGCGGACTATATTCACGGCAGAGGAAAAATTCTCGTCCCGCGGGACAACATCACGCGCGCCGAGTTTGCACAGATCTTTGCGAACATCATTAGCAGCTATATCACGGTAAAGGGAACCTACGATAAGGACATCAAAGGCAGCGTCCTGATTCGCACCAACGAAGTGACGTTCCAGAACATGACCGTGGACGGCGACCTCATCATCATCGGCTGCGGCGCAGCGGATGGGAAAATCACGCTGGACAATGTAACCGTCAAGGGCAGATTGCTCGTCTGGGGCGGCGGTACAAAAGCTGTTTATTGCAACAATGGCACAAACACGCCCGAAGTTGTTAGCCCGCGTAGACGATGCGGTAAAAAGTCATTTATGACCGCGACAGTACATTGGCTGTGATTGATTCGATCAAGGCTAGAATCACCGAGCGTGCGAAGCAGAACAAAGAAACTGAAATCATTTTTACGATGTTTCAGGACTGCGCGAAGCCCAAAAGCAGCTCAACGCCATCGTCACGGACAATCAGATTGATATTACTGCTCCTGCTCATCTTTACGCGCTTGTCGGGGAAACCGACGTGAAGGCTGAGTTCACGAACAATAGCAAGAACGATACCTACAAAATCGAGATTCGCCGCAACAAGGATGATTCCCTCATTGTAGATGTTTTTGAGCTTGCCGCTGGCAAGAGCATTTCTACGCTCACACTGCTGGAAGCGCCAGAGTTTGGCAACACAGACTGCATCGTAACGATCACAGCCTACCGCGACGGTAAGCAGATCGGCACGCTGAACACAGAGCTGACCTTGCACACAGCGTATTTGTGGCCCAAGGAGGTGCGCTGATGAACAATGTTAAAAAAGCAGCGGCGCTGCTTCTGGCGCTGGCGCTCATTTTCGCGCTTCCTGTGCCTGCGTCGGCAGCGGAAACGACCGAGGCGCGCGTGCCGGTGACGCTCACCGTGGTCAACACCGTCGCGCCAATTTCGTGTACAGTTCCCGCTGCGCTGCCGGTTTCTCTCGTTGACGGCTATGTGGTCTGTGCCAACAATGCCGCAATCACCAACACCGGCAAGACCGGCGCAATTCGCGTGACCAAGGTCGATGTTCAGGCAGGCACGTTTGAAATCGGAAATTTTGACGATTTTACGGCAGGCAAGAACAGCATCGCACTTAGCATCAATGGTTGTAGCACGAAAGGTGCGGGCAGTCTGACGCTTGTGGACGGTGCGTTCCCGGCGATTGCCGCTGAGAAAAATCTCGCCATTCGTTATAAGGCGAAAGTATCCGTGCCAACGAAGCCGTGACCAACGTCAATGCGGCAACTGTGATTTTCACGATTGCCGCCGTCATGGAAAAGGAGGTTGCATAATGAAAATTTCAAAAAATTCACCGCATTTGTGCTGGCTCTTTGTATGCTGTTGTCTTTGTCCATTTGCAGTGTTTGCCGCCGAAGCGGACGAACACACGATCTATGACAGCGCGCTCCTGACGAAGAACCCGCGATTTCCACCGAAGCTGCCACCTCCGGCACGATCCAGAACAGCGGCATCCGCTGGGAGCTTGATAACAAAGGCTGGCTGACCATCTCCGGCAGCGGCGAAGCGCCGGTGTTCCAAAGCGCAGACGATCAGCCGTGGTCGGCCGTCCGCGACCAGATCACCGAGGTCTGGTTTGAGGACATGGACACGCCGACCATCCCAGATCTGGCGTACTGGTCCGAGGGCTGCGCCAACCTGACTACCGCCGAGCTGCCGCTGACCCCGGTCATTGGCCGCCATGCGTTCTATAACTGCCCGAAACTCTCTACACTGACCATGTACTACGGCGAAGCAGTTCTGAACAGCATCGGCGAGGATGCGTTCTGGCGCGAAACGGATTCCGGCGACACGCTCTATATCGCCTACATCATCGGCTACCCAGAGGCAACGGTGCCGTTCTATACCTATGATTGGGCGGCGTCCAATCGCAGCGGGCGCTATTTTTACGATTTGTACGGCGTGTATCAGAACGCAGACGCCGCCACCACTGCACCCAACGGCATCAAGAAAGCGCCGGGTGTTTCTGTTCAGTCCACCGGCTCAATCATCGGCAACTGCCCTTCGTGCGGAAAGTATTCGTTCCAGGGCACATACGTTGAAGTCGCACATTCGTCTCGTGGCCATGCAAACTATAATGAGTGTTATCTCTGCCACTACGTCCAGTACCTTGGCACTTACACCTATAAGAGCCACGGTGCGGGTGCCTACGGTTCCGGCACTTGCCCGGACTGCGGCAGCCATACGTGGGTGCTGCAAAGTCAGCAGGCGTGCTACCTGTACCAGCAATGGTTACAGAAGCTATTCGTGCGCCTGCGGTCAGACCAAGAGCGAAACGATCTATGCAAGCGGACACAACTATAGCTATGGCTCGTGGGAGCAGTATTCGTCCAGTCAGCACCGGCGCGAAGCCTATTGCCGGAACTGCGGCGATTCGGATTACGAATACGCCAGCCACAGCATGAGCTACGGCTCGTGGAGCAATTCTTCTTCCAGTCAGCATAGCCGAACAGCCTCCTGCCGCGCCTGCGGATATTCCACAACCGATTATGGTAATCATAGCTATTCTACCGGTTCGTGGAGCAAGTACAGCGATACCCAGCACCGCAGAAGCAAGACTTGCTCCGGCTGCGGCGCGTCAACCTATGACTATGCTGACCACAGCTATTCTTATGGTTCATGGACCAGAGCGGATGATACGCAGCACAAACGCACGAAAACCTGCTCTGCTTGCAAAACATCCAGTGAAGAATACGCCGACCATGTGGATGCCAACGGCGATGGAAAGTGCGACGATTGCGGCGCGACCGTTTCGCTGACAATTACATGGGATGCAGGCACAAATGGCGGCACGATTGATGGCAAAACCAGCATCACCACGACAGGCAAGCCGAATGCGACGGCAACCGCCCCGACGAGCACGCCGGTCAAGGCCGGTCATGCGTTCAAGGGCTGGTACACCTCTGCTTCTGGCGGCAGCTTGTACAACACTGTGACCATCACAGCGGCAAAGACGTTTTATGCGCAGTTCACCGCAAATAGCTACTCGGTCACATGGGATCTCGGTGACGGCACAACAGAGGAAACAAAGCAGACCTACGGTGAAGCGCTCGTTCTCCCCACCGAGCCGACGCGCAAAAACGCCGAATTCCTCGGCTGGTTCACCGAGGCGACCGGCGGCACGCAGGTCGATGCCAACACCATCTACAAAACAGACGGTGACAGCACCTACTATGCGCATTGGGAGATCACAGAGGTTTTCTCGGTCACAGTGCCAGTTGTCCTTCCGCTGACGGTCGATGAAAACGGTGAGGTTCACGTTGGCGCGGCGGAAATCATCAATGGTTCTACTGGCGAGGTCATTGTATCCAGCGTTTCGATTTCTACCAAAAACGGCTGGCAGCTTGTTCCGTTTGATACCGACATGGCGCACGCCAAAGTCGATGCGAAACAGCTTGGTTTCAAAATCAACGATTCTGTGACGACGAAAACCGGTGATGCAGAAACATTCTCGCTGACCTCACCGTGGACGATTGCGGAAAATGGAAAACTGCCGCTCTCCTACGATGCCGTTGTGTCGGCGGTCTCGCAGCCCGTTACCGAGCAGGATGTCCTGTCTGTCGTATTCGTGCTGGAATGGAAGGGGGAATAATTTATGATGAAAATTCTGAAGCGTGGAAAGCTGCTCGTTTTCTGCGCACTGCTCTGCCTTCTGTTTGCAACGGTCGCTTCGGCGGCTGGCAGCGGCGATGTGGCGTCTGCCGTCGAAAGCACCTGGACCACGGCATCCGAACAGATCAAAACTGTTGTGGATAATGTGGTTTTTCCCGTGATTGATATGGTTTTAGCCATTGCTTTCTTCGTAAAACTCGGTACCGCATATTTTGACTATCGGAAATCCGGGCAGTTTGAATGGACTGCCCCAGCCATCCTCTTTGCCTGCCTCGTGTTCACCCTGACCGCACCGACCTACATCTGGGGCATCGTCGGGCTGTGATCAATTCAGAAAGAAAAGGCAGGTGACGCGGCTTGTTTATCTGGGATTTTGTAGCCGACACGATTTTGGAGCAGATCATGGACTGGGTCTACAAGCAGATCATCGGCTTCCTTGCAAACTTCTTTGCAGAGATGGGCAACATGGGAGCCGAGATGTTTGAAATGAGCTGGGTGCAGAGCATCGTCCTGTTTTTTAGCTATCTGGCATGGATTTTATATGCGGTCGGCTTCGTGGTCGCCTGCGCGGAATGCGGGCTGGAATATTCGTCCGGCAGGGCCGACATCAAAGGAACCGCCATGAATCTCATCAAGGGATTCATGGCGGTCAGTCTTTTTACGGTTGTACCGATCAGGCTTTATGAGCTTTGCGTGTCCTTGCAGGCGAATTTTGGATATGCCATCAGTGGTGCGGGCGCGAGTTTCGGCACGGTTGCCGGAAATATCATCGACGAGCTAACCGTCGAGAACTTCGTGGATTTTGCCACCACGCACGTCGGCGGTTTCGGTTCGGTCACCAGCCCGATCATGGTGCTGTTCTGCATCATCCTCATGGCGTATGCGGTCATTAAAGTTTTCTTTGCGAATTTGAAGCGCGGAGGAATCCTACTCATCCAGATTGCAGTCGGCAGTCTATATATGTTTTCTGTGCCGCGCGGGTATCTGGATGGATTCTATCAGTGGTGCAAGCAGGTCGTGGGGCTTTGCCTCACGGCTTTTTTGCAGGCCACGATTTTAATTGCAGGCTTGTCATTGTTCAATGAACACGCCCTGCTCGGCTTGGGGCTGATGCTCTCTGCCGGAGAGATCCCGCGCATTGCGGGCGCGTTCGGGCTGGACACATCGACCAGAGCAAACCTGTCCAGCGCAGTTTATACCGCGCAAACGGCGATCAACATTACAAAAACTGTCGCAAAGGCGGCTGCGGCATGAGTGAGCTGACAATGGGCAGCCTGTTCGACGGCATCGGCGGCTTTCCGCTGGCTGCGGTGCGAAACGGGATCACACCCGTGTGGGCTTCGGAGATCGAGCCGTTCCCCATCGAAGTCACGAAAACGCACTTCCCCGACATGATGCATGTCGGAGATATCACAAAGCTCAAGGGCGCGGACCTGCCGCCCGTGGACATCATCTGCGGGGGCAGTCCGTGTCAGGACCTCTCGATCGCGAGCTGCACCCGTGCCGGTTTGCAAGGCGCAAGATCGGGACTTTTTATGGAGCAGATTCGGCTGACAAAGGAGATGAGAGATGCAGACATACTTCGAGGGCGAACAGGCAAGCTTGTTCGCCCCAGATACTTTTGCTGGGAGAATGTTCCAGGCTGCTTCAGCTCAGGCTCGCCGCACGGGGAGGATTTCCGGATTGTCCTGGAGGAAATTGTTAGACTACATCGCCCCGGATTATCAGTTCCTCGACCTCTCTTCGGACGCTGGAAACCTGTTGGGGCAATACGAGTGGACGACACGTTCAGCCTTGCATGGCGGGTGTTGGCTGCGGAATACTGGACCCTCGCCCAGAGACGCCACAGAATCCTGCTTGTCGCAGATCTTGGAGGATCATCCGCCGAAAAAATACTATTTGACTACTGCGGCCTGTCTGGGGATCTTGCGCAGGGCGAAGGAACGTGGCAAGCCGTTGCCGCAGGCGTTAGACACTGCTTTACGGATACAAGCTGGATTGATTGGCTTGCCGGAAAGCAGAGGGGAAACGGTACTGCTTGATGCTTCTGCCGCCTTCGCGCAGCCGGGAATGCGGCAGCAGACATTTGCTGCGTCTTTTTCTGCTGGCGCCAGTGCGACGGCCGGAACCATCGGCTACGCGGAGGAAGTCGCCCCAACGCTCAAGGGCAGTCCAAGCGGAAACTGTATGCCATCCGTTTTGTGTGTAAACGATCAAGGCGGGCAGCGCATTGATCTGAGTGAGGACGTAAGCGGCACGCTCCGCGCCAGCGAGAAAGGCCATCAGCCACTCGTTTATGAAAATCACGGCATTGACGCGCGAGTCCGGGAATCTGGCGAAATCAGTCCAACGGTCACAGCCCGCTTCGGCACAGGCGGCGGCAATACGCCGCTGGTGCAGGAGCCAAACGAGGTCTACTGCATCGTTGGCAACATCATTGACCGCCAGCCGGAGAACGGCGGCAACGGCTGCGGGTATCAGGAAAATCTTTCATATACAATCACAACTTGTGACCGGCACGCGGTCTATGCGCGGCAGCGCGTGGATGAATTCCGCAATGACGATATCGCCAGCACACAGAGCGCACGGCAGGCCAAGGATGCAACAGATCTGGTCATGGAACCGGACCGACAGTATGCGCGGCTCATTCGCAGACTTACTCCAGGGGAATGCGAACTTCTTCAAGGGTTCCCGCCGGGCTGGACAGATATCCCGTCCGCGTCGGACTCTGCCAGATATCGCGCCCTCGGCAACAGTGTTGCCATCCCGTGTGTGGAGTTCATTATGAAATGCCTCAACGAAGTTGTTTCGCTCGGTATGTAATATGCTTCATTCTGCGCCGCTTCTTTGTTGCTTCTAGTGAATAGCTTTGTTCCGGCGCTTACAGTATGCTTGCCTTGCAAATCCAAAAGGAAAGGACGAAGCCCAATGGCAGACAAAAAGAATCTCTGCGCACAAATCGACACAGCCCTCCACGCGCGTGTGCGGCAGGAGCAGGAACGATCCGGCAAAACACTCAGCGAATATGTGGAACAGCTAATTCAAAATTATTACAACATGAAGGAGAATATAAAAATGACAGGCGATATGAGAACGATGGCAATCCAGCTTCCGGAAGAACTCTTCGAGCGGCTGAAGGCATACCTCAAGAAAAACGGTCTCAAACAGAAGCAGTTCATCATCGGACTGATCGAGGACGCGCTGGAGCAGGATGAGGAAGACAGCAACGGCAACTCGGAGACAGAAGAACCCGACGAACCGGACATGGATGCCGAAGAAGAATAACCATCCAACCGGAAGCCGCGGGGATCGCCTGCGGCTTCCGCTTTTGCATTTGCAGGCGCGCTGTGGTATAGTTGAAATTGCAGACGGGAGGTGCGGCGCATGAACGAGAAAGAGCTGATCGGCAAAATCCACAGCTCCATGTACCATCAGATTCAGACGCGCGGATATGCCGCGCCGGTGGATGTGCTCATCGACACGGGCATCCTGCCGAAACAGAAATATGAGGATTGGCGGTTTGGACGAGTGCGGTATCTCGAAGCCGTGTGCAATGCCAATCTGAAACGGCTGTCCTTCGTGCTGCACCAGATGCGCGTGTATGCGCAGGCGCATGAGCTGAAGCCGTCCTTCTGCTATTACAAGCGCTGGGGTGTCCGCAAGAAAAACGGGACCGGTCACAAGCCGGTCATTCCGCTGCAATTCAGCAAAAGCGGCAGCCCGGAGATCGAGCGGAGCTATGCCACCCATTTCGTCGATCTGGCGCGTGTGCAGGAACTCAAAGCGGCGCAGCCGCAAACAGAAGAATAACCACCCAGCGCCGCCGCAGGATTTTCTGCGGCGGCGCTTTTTCGTTCATGGAGGTGATCGTATTTACATTTACCCCGATAACCTGAACGCCAAAGCCACGCTCTGGCTCTGGCAGCTCCGGGACTTGGCCGTCATCGGCATTGGGCTGCTCATCGCCGTTCTCGCACTGACGCAGCTCGGATTGTTTCTACCAATGGTGCTGGTGGCGGCGTATGCGTTTTTGTCCATCCACTTGGACGGCCTGAGCGTGCTGGATTTTCTCTCGTTCGTCGTGAGCTTTTACATCACGGAGCAGCAAATCTTTGAATGGGAGGACCCGACATGAGAAAGCAGAAAAAAGATAAACGGCGGCAGTCCACCCAGCAGCTCATGGGCATTCAGAAGATCACGGACTACTGCATTTCCACCGACGCGGGTGATCTGATCTTTTACATTGTCCGCCCATCCAACCTCGGTGTTCTGCCCGCGAACGCGATCTATGCCAGAATCGAGGCCCTGAAAAATGTACTGAGCACACAGGCGAACATCGAACTGCTGGCGCTCAACTCCAGAGAGTCCTTCACGCAGAACCGTGCGTTCTACCATGACCGGCTCCAGCAGGAAACGAATCCGGAGATCCGGCACCTGCTGGAACAGGACCGACAGCATCTGGACGAGATGCAGGTGGAAATGAAGCTGGCGCGAGAGTTCTATCTGGTTGTGCGGCTAAAGAATGAAAAACGCGAAACCGTCTATTCGCTTCTCTCCACCATCGAGGAATCCCTGCACAAGAGCGGCCTGCCTGTCCGCAGGGCAGGACGCGAGGATCTCAAGCGCATTCTTGCGCTGTATTTTGAAGAAAACACGACCTCGGAGCGGATGGAGGACTACGACGGTCAGCGGTTTCTGGAGGGATGAGCATGGCACTTTTTAAGAAAAAACAGCGCGCCGATCCGGAAGCGGAAAAGCTGAAATCGTTTCTGGACATGATCGCGCCATCGCTGGTCAAATTTGAATTTGACCGCTATTTCTGCGGCAACAGCATCCGGTGCGTCTGGGCGCTGCGGGAATATCCGACCGCTACGGACGATCAGGCCATCCTGCGTCACTTAGGTGAGATGCACGGCGTAACGCTGCACGTTTATACGCGCATTGTCACGCCGCTGGAGGAAAGCCGGATCGTCCACAACGCGGAGATCCGCAACCGCATGAAGCGGAACAGCACGCAGAACATCCAGCAGGCGGTCGAGGCCGAGAGCAATTTGCAGGATGTCAAAACGCTCGTCGGCTCCATGCACCGCAACAAGGAATCCCTGATGCACTGCGCGGTCTATATGGAGCTGATCGCATCGGATCAGACAGAATTTGAAATTTTGCAGAATCAGGTCACGGTGGAGCTGACACGGGCAAAGCTCAATGTGGACAAGCTGAAGCTGCGCCAGCAGCAGGGCTTCTGCTGCGTCAGTCCCTGCGGCTATAATGCGTTCGGAACGGAGTATGAACGGGTGCTGCCTGCCGGTTCTGTGGCAAATCTGTTCCCGTTCAACTACTCCGGCAAGACAGACCGAAAGGGCTTTTATATCGGCAAGGATAAATGCGGCAGCAACATCGTGGTCGATTTTGACCAGCGCGACGAAGATAAAACTTCTGCCAATATTCTCATTCTCGGCAATACTGGGCAGGGCAAAAGTTTCTTGATGAAATTATTGCTTTTGAACTTTCTCGAAGCAGGAAAGTCGATCATCACGCTGGACGTAGAACACGAGCAGTGGGAGATGTGCCGCGCGGTCGGCGGGTGCTTTGCGGATATCATCGAAGGAACATACAAAATTAATCTCTTGGAACCGCGCTGCTGGGATACTGACGCTGATCCGTATGATGTGGACGCGCCGAGCGCCTTCCGCCAGTCCACGCGGCTGGCACAGCATATTTCGTTTTTGAAAGACGTTCTGCGCTGCTACAAAGATTTTACGACGGCGCAGATCGACACCATCGAGATCCTCTTGATGCGCCTTTATACCGAATGGGGCATTACGGAGGAAACAGATTTCAGCCAGATGCGGTCGGAGGATTATCCGATCCTGTCCGAACTCTACGACTACATCGAAATCGAATATCTGAATTTTGACGAGCAGAAGCCGCAGCTCTACACAAAGGAGATGCTCCAGCAGGTACTGCTGGGTCTGTACTCCATGTGCAAGGGGGCTGACGCCAAGTTCTTCAATGGTCACAGCAATCTGACCTCGACCAGATTCCTCGTATTTGGCGTAAAAGGGCTGAACGAGGTCGCAGCCAATGTCCGCAGCACGATCCTGCTGAATCTGCTGTCCTACATGACGGACAAGCTGCTGATCGAGGGCAACACGGTCGCGGCGCTGGACGAGCTGTATATCTGGCTGGGCAATCCCGTGGCGGTCGAGTACATCCGCAATGCGCTCAAGCGCGTGCGAAAGAAGAACTCCGCCATGCTCATGGCGTCGCAGAACGTGGAGGATTTTGACCGCCCCGGTGTGCGCGAAATGACAAAGCCGCTGTTCTCAATTCCTCCGCACCAGTTCCTGTTCAACTGCGGCACGGTCAACAAAAAGGAGTTCATGGATCTGCTCCAGCTGGAGGAAAGCGAGTTCAACATTATTCAGGCCCCGCACAAGGGCGAGTGTCTCTACAAATGCGGCAACGAACGCTATGACCTGCTCGTCACAGCACCGGCCTACAAGGAAAAGCTGTTCGGAAAGGCGGGCGGCAAATGATAGGTGAAGAAAGGAAGCGCGTATGAAGCAAATTGAATTTGAACGCTGGGAGCCGGATGCAGAGAATCCCCGCAAGCTGAAATATGCCGGTCAGCGCACAGCGGAAGATGTTTTTCACGAGCTGGAAGCTCGGTTGGACAGCATCGGCTATCTACCAGACGAGTATCTTCTTCTGGACAATCGTTGGCAAAACGGACGCGAGATGCCCAGAGACGCTGGCTTTTTCTGTCGGACAGACTACGGCGGAAGCGAAGGCATCTATCTGGATATGTTTCTGGAATGGTACGAGGACAGTCAGCGCAAGACAGAGCATTTCATGACCGGCAAAACGCTGGGCGAAAGCGGCGCGGATATGGATCGGATGTCCCTCATTTCCTCTGCGATCACGAAAGCGGTCCGCGGCGACAACAGCGTCCACGCGCGGTACATGGTGGCCGGCGGAATCCAGCGTCAGCAGAAACGATGTCCCTGCACCTGTCTCCGGACGAACAGCGACTGGTCACACAGGCGTTGGCGGAGCAGCGTATCCGGCTGGGATCGCAGGCAGAGGGCGAAGAAAAGCTCCTTCGGCGTATGGTTGGAAACGTCACAGAGTACATGGACGCGGCTGGGCTGGCGGACCGACTGGACGAACATGACCGGGATCTTCTGGCGCAGCACGATGGAGAGCGGGAAACTGCGCCGGTCATGGGCGGGATGCAGCTATGAGCATGAGCGCGATAGCCGCGCGTGTTGCCGCCGCACTGCTGACCAGCGAAAAGGGGCGCAAAGGCGTCGGCTTTCTGCTGGTTGCTATTTTTGCGCCGCTCATCCTGATCGCCGCGATCCTCTGCTCCGCGACATCCGGTGGGGCCGACCACAACAATCTGGCGGTCGAAGCGTCGTTCTATGGGATCAGCTTCACGGATTCCGTACCTGCTGAGTTCCAAACGCATATCACGGATATGCAGAGCGCGTTTTCCTTTCTGGATTCGGCGGTGGCGGAAGCCAACGCGACTATGACCGACGGCAATCGTCTTGACCCGATACAGGTCAAGGCGATTTTTTATGCCCTCTGCTTTGGAGAAAGCGCACCGAGCCAGCGCGCGGCAGACCGGTTTGTGGACTGCTTTTTTATCACGGAACAGAGAACCAGAATTGTAGTCACTGAGCTGGAAGACGGCAGCACGGTCGAGACTGAGGAAGTCTACACAGCGACCGTGCCGCTCTCGCTGGCAGCGGCCTACGAAAACCTCGCAGTCAAGCTCGGCAGAACCGTCACTGACGAGGACAAGGAAAACGCCGCGCACGTCTACACGATGATCGCGGGCAATGCCAACGGCAGCGACGGCACTGGTGCATCGGGCGGCACGATCCAGATCGATTACGGCTATGGCAACGGCAGCACCGAGCTGGATACGTCCGGCTTCACGAACCCGGTTGGCAAGAACGCCGGCGATCTGGTGCAGTACGCCATTCATGCTTATGAAGAACACTGGGGCTATGTGTGGGGAACGTTCGGCCTTGTGCTGACCGAGAGTCTCTTCGAAGCAAAACTGGCGCAGTATCCCGATGCTCTTGCTGGCAACGCGGATTTCATCCGTCAGACGTGGGTCGGCGGCAGAACAACAGACTGCGTCGGACTGATCAAAGGCTACGGCTGGCTGGATGCGGAGACAGAAGAAATCGTGTACAACACGAACGGTATGCCGGATATCACCGCGAACGAAATGTACCACGCCGCGACCGCCTCCGGCACGATTGACACCATTCCCGAAATCCCGGGGCTGGCGGTCTGGCACGAGGGGCACATCGGCGTGTATATCGGAATGGTGAGGTGGTCGAAGCAATGGGCACGCGGTATGGTGTCGTCAAAACCAAGCTCGAAGGTGCACGTTGGACACACTGGCTGAAAATTCCCTATATCAGCTATGACTGAAGAAAGGACTAAGATGAACGTCTTGATGGTGGAGCCGGGAAAGACTCCGTATGAAACGCAGATCGGGGATGATCTGCAAAGTATGCAGGCTCTCGTCGGCGGATATATTCAAGCCGTGTATCCCTACGAGGAACCGGTGGCATTGATTTGCTGCGAGTCTGGAAAGCTGGATGG